>SDBT01014232.1_pt1 | contig 12697 bp, 7 predicted proteins | sample 2277101 | NCBI WGS metagenome assembly SDBT01 (sample SAMN10404973, study PRJNA504765) | marine sediment metagenome | isolation source: marine sediment core GS10_PC15, 103 cmbsf | place: Arctic Ocean: Southern Knipovich Ridge | collected 2010 | reverse complement strand
GGACTCTCATGGGGGAGCCGGTTGAAAGCGGAGGATATCTCGGACCCGGTTGGAAAATAAGCAGTATTGATAACGACCTCGGTATTCTTATCGGGGGGCGGGGCGGCTGGGTAATCAACCGCACATTTATGCTTGGATGCGGTATTTACTGTCTGGCTTCGGATATATATATCACCGACAGTGCACTCACGGAAGCAAACAAGCTGAAAATGAGATACGGCGGCTTTGTGCTGGAATATATCATAATGCCGGACTGGCTGGTACATTTCTCAGCTCATTCATTGCTGGGCTACGGCCGCGTTAAGTATGATCCCCGGGATTCCTATAAAGATCATTTTTTCGTTCTCGAGCCCGGGTTAAATTTAGAAGTAAACGTTACCAAATGGCTACGGATCGGCGCGGGCGTGACTTACAGGTTTATCAACGGTGTATCCGGGATGCCGGGTATAAGTGATTCTTCCTTGAGCGGCTTTACCGGAGAGCTTGTTTTTAAATTCGGTTATTCATCTTATAAGGATTTTGGTTATCCGGGATCTGGAAATGTTATTTCGGAAACAAGACAGCTGCGCGGGTTTCACAGCATCAGGTTAACGACCAATAGTACTGTAAATATTACCCAGGGAAGCCGGCAATCGATTGAGATTCGTGGGGACGACAATATAATCCCCCTGATTGAGACTGAGGTATCCAGCGGCACGTTAACAATTTCATCAAAATGGGGTCCTATGCCGATCAGCGGGGTTGAAATCAACATAACCATGAAAGATATCGAGGCATTACACGTATCAGGATCAGGAAAAATATTCGGGGAAAACCTTATTGAGGCAGATAATGCGGACCTAAAGGTGAGCGGATCCGGGGATATTTCTCTTGAACTAAATGTAAATAGTATAAGCGCGAAAATATCCGGATCCGGAGAGATCGGCCTGTCTGGTAAAACTGAAACCCTTGATATCGGCATCAGCGGTTCCGGGGACTTTTATGCCTTTGATTTAAGTGCCGAAGACGTGTATGTAACTGTAAGCGGATCAGGAAATTGTGAAGTTAATGCTTCCGAAAAGCTGGACGTTAAAATCAGCGGCAGCGGAGACGTGGAATATACGGGTAACCCGAGGATTAACAGCAAAATATCGGGCTCCGGCTCATTGGAATCAAGAGATTGATTATTCCTTTAAAATGCCTGTTTTCGGCTCATTGGAAGCAAGAGATTGATTATTCCTTCAATGTTTCCCTGATGCCCCGGGCAATTCTTTCAGGTTCGGGCATGTTCTCAACTTCCAGGGGATGCGACATTGGAGGAGGAACGTCGTAACTGGAAATGATCCTGACCGGACATTTCATACCCTTAAAACAGTTTCGCGTTATTTCATGAGATATATGGCTCGCGAAACCGCCTGTATAGGGCGCCTGCGTAATAACAACAGCTCTTCCTGTTTTTTTAACAGAATCCGAAATTGTCTTTACGTCGAGAGGAACAAGGGTCCTCGGGTCCACAATTTCAACCCGCAGACCGTCCTCTTTTTCAAGAGTTTCAGCCGCGGCAAGGCTCCTGCTGACCATGTTTGAATACGTGACAACAGTTATATCGCTGCCTTCCCTCACAACTTTTGCCTTACCGAAAGGTATGGTATAATCCTCTCCTTCAGGAACAACAGCTTTTTCCAGATAGACCATCTGGTGCTCAATAAAACATACCGGGTTATCATCCCTTATTGCGGTTTTTAGAAGCCCCTTCATGTCATAGGCGTTTGAGGGGATAGCTACCTTCAGACCGGGAAACTGTGTGACAATGGATTCAAGGCTCTGGGCGTGCTGGCCCGCGTACCCCTTTCCTCCTCCGATCGTTGTCCTTATTGTAAGAGGAATTGTTGATTGACCTCCGAACATATACCTGGTCTTTGCGGCCTGATTTCCCACGTGATCCATTGCCATAAGAATGAAATCTATATACATAAGCTCCACTACGGGCCGAAGACCCGTCATTGCCGCGCCTACACCGGTACCAATAATCGTTGCTTCGGAAATCGGCGTGTTAAAAATCCTGTCCCGTCCGAAAGTATCTATTAGCCCGAGAGTAGCGCTGTACGCGCCTCCGTGTTCAGCAATGTCTTCGCCCCATAAAACCACTCTCCTGTCCCTCAACATTTCTTCCGCGAGCGCTTCGGCAACAGCGTGGCGGGCGAGAATCTTTCCTTCGCTGTCCCTTGCGTACTTCCGCGGCTTCTTCAAAAGATTCACCGTCCTGTACTTATCTCCGATACCGTTTGTATTGGTATCACTGTACAGGCCTACATACATATCCTTAATGTCCGGATATCTGCTATTTGCCGCGAGGATCGTGAGATCCTGCAGCTTTTTGCGAAGCATATTCCATTCCTGTTCGGCTTCGTCTTCGGTAAGTATGCTGTTCTTGATCAGCTCGCCCTTAAACCAATCAACAGGATCATGCTTTCTCCATGCCTCTGTTTCCTCTTTTGTTCTGTACGCAGTCCCCTTATCTTTGAAGTTGTGCCCCCAGTACCTGTATGTATTTGCCTCCAGAAGCACAGGGCCTTCACCGTTGAGGCATTTCTCCCTTGCCCTTTTCACAGCTTCCCGGACGCTGAGAATATTCATCCCGCAAATTGTTTCAGCGTTCATAGCTTTATCATTGTATCCCAGGCCCCTCTGTGAGAGATACTCAATATCCGTTATTTCGCCCTTCTGCTGGCCGGTCATTCCGTACTGATTATTTTCAATATAAAAAATTATGGGAAGCCCCTTTTCAAACTGGGCCATTGTAGCAAAATTCATCGACTCATGGGCGACTCCATTGTTCATGGCACCATCCCCGATGGCACAGAGCACGACCCTGTTCTCCTTCAGTTTAGAGGCCGCGAGAGCTGCACCCGTTGCAATGGGGAACCCCCCGCCGACTATGGCGTTGGCCCCGAGATGCCCGACGGAAAAATCCGCTATGTGCATACCGCCGCCTCTTCCCCTGCAGTAACCGGCTTCCTTTCCAAGGACCTCGGCCACCATCCTGTAAAGATGGTAGTCTATTACTGTATCAAGAAGATCGTCATACTTATCAACGGAAAACCCGTTTTCTTCTGCCGTACTCAAAACTTCCTTAAGCTCGCTTTCATCCATATCGTAATAGGCGAACAATCCCTTTGCGAGACAGTGGCCGTGGGCCCTGTGGTGAACCGCAATATGATCATTCCTCGTCAGCGCGCATATAGCGCCTGTCTGTGCCGCTTCCTGTCCAACGCTTAAATGTGTTGATCCTCTGAAGACATATCCTTCATAGGGGACAAACTTCTTATTGTCAAGATCACGGACATTAAACTCAAAGGCCCTCTGGATGAGCATCGCCCTGTATATCCTCAGAGCTTCTTCCTCTGTTATTAGTCCTCCATCCAGCTCATCTTTCAATTCCGGCAGATATTGAAATAGAGGTATCTCGGGGATTTCAATCTTTTTGGTAGAATCATAACACGGTAATACAACAATTTCCTTCATATTGTTCTTCCTTAAAATTTATTATTTTTTTACCCGTTTGAACCAGCCCATGCTGTATCAATAAAAGGTTTTCAACAACGAATGGATACGGCGCTCTGTGACATGCTCGGGATTAGCCGCCAGATTGACAGTATTTGTTGAAACCTCAAAGGCCAGTCTTTTTAGGTCTTCCTCTTTTATTCCTATATCCCGCAATTTTACAGGTATATCAATGTCTCTGTATAGTCTAATCAGGGCCGCTTCCAGGTCTTCGGTCCTGTCAAGCGCCCAGCTTAATTCCCTGAACTGTTCTTCACACACCTTGTTATTGACTCTAACAAAACAGAGGAGACCCAGGGCGCAGCCCCTCCCGTGGGGAATATGGTAAAACGCGCCAAGAACATGGCTGATAGCATGCCCCAGACCAAGCCCTTTGACAAAGGATATTCCTCCGAACGAAGCAGCCATGCACATATCTTTCCTGGCATCGACATCCTTTCCATTAATAAAGGCTTTCCTCAGACTTCTCCCGGTCAGCTTCACCCCGTAAAGAGCGAGCGATTCATAATAGGGGTGATATTCATCACTCATACCCACATATCCTTCAACACAGTGGGAAAGCGCGTCAACACCGGTTTCCGCTGTCACTGCCGGAGGCATTGTCGTGCACAAAAGCGGGTCGATCACGGCCAGGGCCGGAATCATAAAGTCGCTCATCAGTGTAAACTTCACATCCCTGCTTTTATCCGTTATGATTGCGAACTGATTGGTCTCACTTCCGGTGCCGGATGTTGTGGGAACACAGATAATCGGTGGAAGAGGCGGAACGATTTTTGCCTTTCCGCCAACCATATTCTCGTATTCCGCCAGGATACCGGTCTGAGATACCTTTACGGCGGTGGCTTTAGCTGTATCCATCGAACTGCCCCCACCCAGCGCTATTATTCCGTCACATCCCTGTTCACGGTAGAACCCTGCAGTCCTTTCGATTGATTCCACAGGAGGGTCAGGCTCCACTTGCGTATAAACAGCTACAGCCACACCGCTCTTTTCGAGTACTTGAACGATTTCCGCTGTCCGCCCCAGCTTCTTCATCACAGGGTCAGCCACTAACAACGCCTTTTTAATATTCAGCCTGCCTGCCCTTTCACCCAGTTTCCGGACCACACCGGCTCCAAAAAGGATCGATGGAATCTTCGGAAAACGTACTTCCCAAACCTTCTCCGGCTCCCTGTATGCTTCCATCATGTCCCATATCCGGTTCATTTCGGACTCATCCACATCAAAAACGTGACCGGTGGGTGGAAGAGCTTCTTTCTTCAAAAATTCCGGGAATGGTTCATGGGCCGTGCTGAACTCCGCGCCTTTATTAAACTTCAGTTCATCCCTCAGATCCTGCTTGGCTATTTCAAGCACATCATCCGGAGAAACCGTCACACCGAAACGGGCATTCAACAGGTCGGCCACAAAGTCATATATTGAAGCCTGCCTGCCCGGTACCGAGTTAAGGCAGTAGCCGAACGTGTCACACACCGCTGCCCGGAGCTGAAACCTCAGAGAGGTTAATACCTGCCCGTCTTTTGAGAGCGGGTTTTTATATGTTAACCCTGCAGTGTGATCCGCACCCATGGGACTTGTCGCGTAGGTGACCCCCATGGCCTTAACAGCCCTTGGATCATGGGCCGGCAGCGCCTGGCCCTTGAACGCGGGAATCCTCGTTATATTAAAGGCCTCTGCCGTGGCAACAACTCCGTCGCCCAGAATGCGGCCAAGCTCTGTGCCTTTTTCTATTTCCCCTAATAGTTTCATTACTGAGTCCGCGTCGCCTATCTTCATTTTACCGGCATTTGATGAGACCCCGAGAGCGCTGCCGATCTCAATAAAGTCGACACCCAGGTCATCACATATATACTTAAATTTAGCTACAGTATCCGTATCTGTTATTCCAAGGTTAGTCCCGATCATGGCTACAGCTTCATATTCATAGGCGGAAGTTTTCACCCCCTCCTCATCATAATAAATTATTGAACACTTGACCACACACCCGGGCATGCAGGCATGCATCTTTCCATGACGCTCCCATACCTTTCTCCTGGTAACCTCACCCGTGACATCTCTGAACCCTGCCGGTCTCCCGGTGGTATAATTATCCCCGGGCATGGTCCCCTGGTAGCAGTTAGACGCGATGGTAAAAGGAGTGCCCGCCCATGCGAATAAGCCGCAGACAACATCCTTTTTAATCAAGTTTACCCAGGACCGGACAGTTGTTCTGAATTTCTCCCTATCGGCAATGGGCACGTGCGGGGCGCCTGAATCATCAATTATAATGGCCTTGATACCTTTTGAGCCCATGACAGCGCCCAGCCCTCCCCTGCCCGCGCTTCTTGAAGGGTCCCCGTATAGATCTGTCAGGGCGATAGAAGCTCCCTTATACATCCTTTCCCCGGCGATTCCCAGCGCAATAATCGCGGGGTCCCCTTTATATTTTTCATAAAGCCCATCGACAAGGCCGAACACTTTACTTCCTTTAAACTCATCTGCAGGGACCAGTTTTGCCCCGTCTTTTGTGACTTCAAGACTGTAGAGCTTTCCATCTTCAGGTTTTCCCTCAAAGATTATCGCTCTTATGCCCAGCCTGTCCAGTTTCTGAGCGGCTGGACCTCCCGCATTTGCCTCTTTTATACCCAGTGTAAGAGGGCTTTTCGCGCCCACTGAAATTCGGCCAAGCTGGGGCGCCATGGTGCCGGCAAGGGGCCCGCACGCGAAAATCAGCTTATTCTCAAGCCCTAAAGGGTCCGCGGCAGGAGGGACTTCTTTATTCATAATCCCGGCTATGAGGCCTCTACCGCCCACGAGCATCCACTCATGGGAAAGCTCCTCATACTCTGCTTTAAGCCGGGGCATGTTAACTCTGAGTATTTTCATTTTCTGAGCCTTAAACACACTTTTTACATTCAATCAAGGCACATCCTGTAAAGCTCGATAATCACATCTTTTGTGTAGTCGTTGAGCCCCCAGACTTCAGCCAGCTTCCTGGTATTATCGGCAATCATATCTATATCGGATTCCGGAATACCGGCAGCGGCGAAAGAGGTTGGGCTTCCGATTTTATCAAACCACTCTTTTAGAGCGGAAATTCCCTTTTCGGCCGTAAGTTCAGGGCTTACCGCCTTGATGCCCAGTACGTTTTTCGCGAACCGGGCCAACTTTTTAACGCCCTTTTTAGATTCCCATTTCATCCATGCCGGTATGGTAATGGAAAGGCCCGCGCCATGGGCAATGTCGTAAATACCGCTCAAGGGATGTTCCAGCAGGTGCATTGGAACTCCAAAATCCCCGATTCCGGCAGTTGCCAGGCCGTTCCACGCCAGGGTTGCCGCCCACATAAAGGTGGCCCGTCCCTGGTAGTCCCGCGGATCTTTCAATATCCGTTCGGTGCTCTCCATAATAGTCTGAACAAAGTTTTCAACGAGCCTGTCCTGAATTGGAGCCCATTCATCCTTGTGAGTAAAATATCCCTCGATCGTGTGGGATATGGCATCAACAGCGGAATATGCTGTGTAAGCCGGAGATACCGTGAATGTAAGCGCGGGATCAAGGATTGACGTTTTCGGGAAAAGATGGGGATCGCTAAAGCCGTATTTCTGACTTGTCTCGTCGTTAGTAATAACCGTACCACCGTTCATCTCTGACCCTGTCGCGGGGATGGTCAATACTGTGAGAACAGGCAGGGCGGCTTTTATTTCGGCATCACCGGTGAAAAAATCCCACACATTGCCGTCAGACATAGCGCCCGCGGCTATAGCTTTTGATTCGTCTAGCACACTCCCGCCGCCGACAGCAAGAATAAAATCAACCTTCTCCTTTTTCGCGAGCTCAATCCCCTTATTCAGGTGGGAAAGCACAGGGTTTGATTTCACACCGGAATATTCCACTATTTCAAGCCCGGCTTCCTGTATAGAAGCAATCACTCTGTCATAAAGCCCGCTTTTCTTGATACTGGATACTCCGTAAACCATCATAACCTTCCTGCCATACGGCTTTGCCTCATTCCCAATTTGAGAGACTGTTCCCTCACCAAAGATAATTTTTGTTGGGTTGTGAAAAATAAAATTCTTCATGGTACACCCCTGTTTTTTTTAATTTAATCAACTCAATGCTGGACGTAAACCTTTTTAGCCTGCAATTTATTACCTGCCTATTTTATTGAACACAATACCAATTGTCAAGTACATATTTTCACATTTTGTAAAATTGTTCACTTTAACATTATTTCAAATAGTAAAAAAACTTCTTTCCGTACTTGACATATATTGCAGAATGGTGTATAAAAATTAATTGTTGTACAATAATTTAAATATCTTAATTTAAGGAGGAAGTGTGTTATGAAAAAAATTAATCCGTTGCAATGCATCATGATCATCATCATTCTGCTCTTTGTTGCCGGTATGGGCTTTGCTGCCGGTACTAAAGAAGCAGATACTGTAGAACCTGCAAAGGTTGGAGGTGCCGGCCTGGGCTATACATTTGTGCTTGTGAGTCACGGGTCTTCGGGTGATCCCTTCCACAGTGTTGTTAAACAGGGAATGGAAGATGCGGCTCTTGTGTATGGCTGTGATGTACAGCTGCTCTTTTCAGAGGGAGATATTGCCAAGGAAGTCACCCTTATGGAACAGGCTATTGTTACTAATCCTGATGGAATTGGAATTTCAATTGTCGATCCTGTAGCTTTCGATGACGTAATACAGAAGGCGCTTGATAAGGGGATTCCGGTTATTTCCTTTAACAATGATGATGCCAACACACCAAATCCCCGGCTTGCGTATATCGGGGCACATGAGAGGAAAGTTGGATATATGCTCGGCAAAGCAATGCAGAAATATCTCAAGAAGGGAGATCATATTGTAATCCCGGAGGAAGTTCCGGGAATGTCCTACGCTGTGAACCGTTCCGCTGGAATCATTGATGCTATGAATGAAATAGGCGTAACCGCAGAAGAACTTGATGCCGGCTATGAACGTGCCGAGACAACACGCCGTATTTCAGCATATTTGCTGGGCCATCCTGAGACGAAAGGTATATTAAATGTCGGTGGATTAACCACTGAGATCGCCGGAATGGTTGTGGAGGATTTAAAGCTTCAGAATAAGGTCGTTGTCGGTGGTTTTGATCTCCTTCCGAATACAGGACCTGCAATTACAAAGGGAATAACCAAAGCAGTTATTGACCAGCAGCCTTACCTTCAGGGATACTATACTGTTGTTCAGCTGGCAATGATAAAATATGGAAAGTTTGCGGCTTTTAGTATAGATACCGGGAGAGGGATTGTTGATGCTTCCAACATTGATGAGGTTCTCGATCTGGTCAAGCAGCGGATTCGCTAAAATATTTTATTTAAACACATACCTGCCGGCCTGATGCCGTCAGGTATGGTTTTATTCATTAACGAAAAATCTAACACTTTCTTACGTATGCAAAGATGATTGAAATTTGACCTGATTGTATTTTTATTGAAAATTGAGCGGAGTAGAGTTAAACTCAAAGGCGTTAAATAGAGGGGGCAATATCCTTTATGAATAGAGGCCAGTTGAAGAACATACTCAGGAATAAAGATATCAGTATTGTCATAATTACAATAGTCCTTTTATCGATATTTTCAATAATGAATAAGAAATTTTTATCAACGGAGAATCTTTTTATTATAATTAAAACAATGCCCGAACTTGGAATAGTCGCAATCGGGATGACGATGCTGATTATTTCCGGGGAATTCGACCTCTCAGTTGGATCTACCTTTGCACTGGCACCTTTCATCATGGCAATTCTAAATGAAAGAGCTGGATTAAATCCGGTAATCGCACTCATCACCGGTATTATTGCCGGATTGTTTATCGGACTTGTAAACGGTATCATCACGACAAAAATCGGTATACCTTCCTTTATAACAACACTCGGCACCATGCTGGCCTGGAGAGGAGCTGTTCTTCTGGTGTCATCAGGTTTTCCCCAGAGCTTTCAGCGGGACCTGCAAGTGGCTAAACTCTTTACAGGAAATATCTCCGGATTTCCGCTTCAGTTCCTCTGGTTTATTATTCTCGCAGGCATTATCTGGATGGTTCTGGAGTACACCAAATTCGGGAACTGGACCTATGTAACCGGTGGAAACAGGAATGCGTCTGTTGCGCTGGGAATTCCTGTCGACCTGGTCAAGATAATTAATTTTATGGTATTGGGAGGCCTGGCAGCTCTTGCGGGCTCGATTCAGGTATTCAGGATGGGTTCAGCTTACTCCATCGCCGGCCAGGGAATGGAACTTCAGGCAATCGGCGCAACCGTCATCGGGGGGACTTTATTGTCTGGAGGCAGCGGAACTATTATTGGCACGATCATGGGCACTATTATTATATTTTCGGTTGAAAATATTATTATCCTTTCACGGGCCCCGGCTTTCTGGTTCAGGACTTTCATCGGGATTATTATTATTGTTGCTGTCACAGCCCACATTCTCATAAAAGGGAGGAAAGCCTGATGCCAGATAAAAAAGATGTCCCTCTTTATATAATAAAGGAAATAAGTAAAACATTTGGTCATATTGAAGCCCTGAAAAAGGTTGATTTATCAGTATACCCGGGGGAAATAATCGGCCTCGTCGGAGACAACGGGGCAGGCAAGTCAACACTTATTAAGATTCTAAGCGGAATTTACTATCCTGACAGCGGCACCATCCTGTATAAGGGTGAGGTCAAGCGTATTGGTAATTACAGAGACTCCCAGTCCCTGGGTATTGCTACTATTTATCAGGATCGTGCCCTCGTTGACAGCGTGTCCATTTACCGGAATATTTTTATGGGAAATGAACTGGTAAAAACCTACGGCCTCTTAGATAAAAGGAAGATGCGAAGGGAAGCAACAAGAGTACTGAATGAATCTATCAGTATCGGAATAGATTCCTCCGATCAAATTGTGGGTGATCTTTCCGGCGGGCAAAAACAGGCTGTGGCGATAGCACGTGCGATCTATTTTCGAGCTAAGCTGCTCCTCCTTGATGAACCTACAAACGCATTGTCAGTAAAGGAATCAAAGCAGGTCATGAATTTTGTTAAAAATCTTCGTGAGGAAGGTATATCAAGCATATTTGTAACTCATAATCTTCTACATGTGTACTCAATTGCTGACCGGTTTGTCATTCTCAGCCATGGTGCGAAAGTTGGAGATTTCGAAAAGAAGGATATAACAATCGAAAAATTGGAACATATGATTGTAACAGGCAAGGCTGAAGTGAGCTGAAATCGAATCAAATTGTATATTCCGGATCAAACTTACCAGCCATTCCGGCCAATGTTACCAAAATTTATTATGACTTCTGGTTATGAATCAGGTTAATCGGGATGATAGACAACTCTGGAACGGCAGTAGGGTGTGATATTGGAGGCACTTACTGTAAAATAGGATTAGTTGAAGCTCCCGGAAAAGTAAAAGAGCAGATATCTTTTATTGTAAACCATGAGGCCGGCGTTGGTCCCTTTCTATCAACACTTTTATCATCCATCGAGACATTAATCTCCCATGAAAAGATGTATCCTTCCGGCATTGGCGTTCTTCTTCCGGGATATTTAAAAAATAACCGCCAAGTTCCTTACATAATGGTTAATATACCAATGCTTGAGAAAGTACCCCTTTACGATCTTATCAACAAGCGGTTTAACATTCCCGTTAAACTTGACATTGATCGCAATGGTCCCTGCCTTGCTGAATATAAGTTTAAATACAGGGACAGGGTAAAAAGATTAATGTACGTGACCCTGGGCACCGGAGTTGGAGTCGGCCTGGTAGTGAATGGGGAGATCTGCCGTGTAACAAACGACTCAATTGGAGAACTGGGGCATATTACGATTGATGTGAATGGCCCATTATGCGTCTGTGGAAATCGGGGTTGTGTAGAAACATATGTTTCAAAAGACGGTATCGCGAGAATCGCAAATGAGATGGGCATATTAGAGCTTTCAGCGAAGGATGAAAATGGATTACAACTAAAAGGCCTCGATCCGAATATAATTTATTATGCGGCCATGGCAGGTAATAAATCTGCTATAAATATTTTTAAAAAATTTGGCTTATATCTGGGTGCCGCAGCAGTTAACTATGCCAATATTTATTCTCCTGATATGATCATTATCGGAGGAGGACTCTCCGGTGCTTCCGATTTCTATTTACATGAGACAGAAGAATATCTGAATAATCACTGGTTTGAGCGAAAGGATAAAAACATTATCGTGAGGAAAACTGTTTTCGGCTCAATGGCCGGTATTATTGGAGCGGCATCACTAATTTTGTAATTAAGGTTGTCTCACAACCTCTTATTAGGCTGTATACCCCGAATTAGAAAAGGCTCAGGCAATTGCCTGAGCCTTTCAATCAATTCGAGTTTGATGGATCAGCTTATTTCACTTCCACCACATCCGTGAAGTTCAGATGAATCCATCTTATTTGCTTTTCCCTTTGTTCTGCTGGAATACAGGCTATAGTATCTTATCAGATGTTTGAGATTTGTATTGACAATCAGCGTCGGCCCGGGCTTTATTTTCCTGGCTCAGCCCGGCCGGTTCAGCGGCAGGTAATCCTGTTGTGATCTACACAGGGCCCGAAACATTGCGCCGGCAAACCGTTCATTGCTGGTTTGAGGGTATCTGTGTATTGCCTAAACCGGCAGTTTTCCTATTTTCCCCAGCTCATCCGCTACTTCTTTCAAGCCGAGCTCCTCGAGCTTTGCCCTTGTCGGACGACCGGTAGCTTTATCCCAGCCTCTTTTATCGTAGTAGCTGTCCAGCACAGCATTGAATATCTTCATGTTCAGCTTTGTGCCGTCGGATTTTTCCGGATATTCATAGTACCATTCACCCGTGGAATCGATCTCCCTGTCCCTGTTGTAATTTCTTATGTGTATGGCCCTGTCGAGGTTCCGGATCCTTTCACCGGCTTTGTCGATAAAAGCTGTGTCAATATCCAGCCCGGTCAGCGGTGCGAGCATTTTAGCCTCGGCGTCTATGTCACCGTAGTAATCTTCGGCTGCAAGATATTCTTCACGTGTCGGGAAGGAATGCAGTATTGCCGGGAACGGCCAATCGCATATCAGCAACGAGTCTTTCGTTTGAGCGCGGTTGTCCTGCCACATTGCCAGTTTGGTCTTGGCGTCTATGTTTTCAAACCCGGGCTC
>SDBT01014231.1_pt1 | contig 12697 bp, 7 predicted proteins | sample 2277101 | NCBI WGS metagenome assembly SDBT01 (sample SAMN10404973, study PRJNA504765) | marine sediment metagenome | isolation source: marine sediment core GS10_PC15, 103 cmbsf | place: Arctic Ocean: Southern Knipovich Ridge | collected 2010 | reverse complement strand
ACCTTTGATTCTACGGTCTGCTTTTTTTGATTCATCTTTTGAACTTTTATTGGTTTGAAATTTAAGAATTCTATCTCTTAATTTTTATACCAATCTGTCCAAATTAGGCTGAATATTTACATACGCCTTGTTGTTCTCAATTGATTTTTTTTCATAATAAACTTGAGTCAGGCTAGTCGGATCACTATCGATCCATTTATAAAAGTCGCGATAAGTACAAATTTTAATATTGGACCTTTGCCCGCAATACTCAAAGAGTTCTTGTACATATCTGGCTTCAGGATCGTGTTTAAAGCTAGTGCTTGGATGAACCGTCAAAGCAAGAAATAGGTTTTGTTCGTATGCAATATCCACGCACTGCTTCAGATAAGTAATCCAGTCATCAACGGTTTTTTCAGGATCGCCACCCGGTATGTCGGAGTCAAAAAATGATCTGTCCTGATGGCCGCAGAAAGGAAATTCAAGCAACCCTGTTTCGTAAAAATAGGGCTGCTGCCCGGGAATTATTTTTACCCAATCCAAATCGTTACCCAGTTGCCCAAAGGTAAACTGAGTACTTACCCACTTTATACCGGCATCAAGAATCGCCTGTTGTATATCGTCCCGGTCATTAAGCCCATTTCTATACCCCCCGGGACCTCTAAGACCTATGTTTTCTGTTTTCAGTTCAGTCTCGATAAGTTTTTTTGTCCTGGTCAATTGAGATTTTACAGTTTCTGGAGTCAGCCCTAACAGGCTATCGTGGTTATACATATGGCTATCAATGGCATGCCCTTTGGCAGCTACTTTCCTCCATAGGTTAATATCTTCCTGCACTTCAAAAGTATTTCCCTGAATAAAGAACTGCAGCTTTGAGTTAAAGGTTTCTGCTATGGTTACGAGCTTTTCTATATACTTCCGTATGTCGTCATTCAGATGGCCGTGAGCATCACGACCGTCTTTGCCCTGCCAAGGGAGAATTTTATCGTACAGATATTCGTTGCCACCATAAGGCATATCGACGTCATAGCCGAATGCTACAGCACATCCGCCATCCTTTTTCGGATTGTAATGATCAATTTCTGTTATACTCTTTTTGTCTTTAGAAGTATTAAACTTGCAACCATTAATAAATGTTAAACCAAATGTTGATCCTAAAGCGGCTAAGGATGAATTTTGGATAAACTTTCTACGGGAAAGATTTTTACTTTTCATATGTTTTCTGATATTCGATCCATTTAGCACGCCACATTTGCAATTTTTTATCCAGGTCCGGACTACCTTCCCGAAGATGTGTAACTCCTACTTTCCTGGCGGTTCTTTCAAATTGCTCAAGCACTTTACCGTATTCATCACCTACAAACTCCGGGCCTCGTATCAGCTTTACATACATGATAGGCAGCCTGTCCTGTTGAACACGAAGTGAAACCTGTTCATTCTCAGCAAGTGCCTCTGCTCTGTCATAAATCTCAGTTGATTTTGTTAAAAACTTTTTTGATAAAAACGGATGGTCCATGCCATAACGTATCGCGTCATAATGCTCGTTAAGCCACGTCTCGGACATCTCAACTATGTATTTCTCTTTTTGACTCCGCAGTAGCTTATTATATTCCGCTATCGCCGGTGCCGCCTTGCCGAAATGTCCGTAAATAAAATCATCCATCAACTCAAACACATCCAAAGACGGATCCCAGAGAAGCTTTGCAGCTACCCACGAACGTAACCACTCCCGTTCTGACCCCCTGCTCTGATAATTGGCCTGAGGCATCACACCCTCAGCATTGTACTTCACAAAGAATCTTATGTTATCGGCCATCACATCCATATTAGGCATCGGTGCAAGATAATGACTGAAGTTTGTCACATAATCCCATATATACATCCGCTCACAAATCTCTGACCAGTTTATCAATAAAGGTGCAAAATCGCATATCTCGGCCACCTCAAAAGGTCGCCTCCAGGCACCAACATTATCGTTGCACAATCGAATACATACATTTTTACGAGGCCGCATCGTCTTGGGTACATCAATCGTCTCTCCATATGCAAGTGTCGATATCAATACAAAAGGATAATCCTTCTCAATATCTTCCGCTACCGCATTCACCAGGTATAGCACCGAGGCCATGTGAGAACCCTCCACATCGTCAAGTTGTGTGCACCTTTCGCAATGACACCAATGACCAATACCATCTGTCTTCGATACACTTATAATCTCTGTGTGAGGATTGTCTTTCAAGATCCTTCGCACTTTTTCCTTCACCAGCTGAACAACCTCCGGATGCACCGTACAAAGCTGATGTGTATTCCTCTTACCGTTTGAATCTAATTCAAAATACTCCGGATGTCCTTCGAAGTATTCCTCAGGAGGCAGCAACTTATGAAAAGTGTGCACAAACATCCCATCATAATCAACATGGCCCCCCCATCCCTCAGGGACTTCACCCCATGGCGCATTCGTCCGGTTCCGAAGCGACCAATCCGCATCCCTTGCTACATACCACAAAGGGTCCCTAAGCTTCAAAGCAGGCTTATAAGTACGAGCTACAGGCGCAAATTTAAGCGTCTTAAGTTCAGGGATCCTAAAATGCTCATCCGTGTACCACCTGCAACCCAAATCCTCTTCCAGTAGCGCAAAAACTGCGTTTATCACACCACGTGTTCGGCCTCCCCAGAGAAACAGCTTCTCATCACTAACGGCAATGCCATAACCTTCGTCCTCCAGTTCTTCTTCAAATCCAGTCAATCCTGCTTGTTTCAATAAATGAGTATGACCTACACTAATGATTTTAGATGTATCACTGATATCCCCTGATTCCTTTTTAATGCCTAGGGTTGCACCGGTCATCTGATTCAGCCAGTATTGTAATTCCTCGGCAGCTTTCTGGTCTTGTGTAGTGGGACTTTCACTTATCAATATGCAATAGTTGCTTTTACCATCTTCTGCCAGGGTCAAAGCTGAACCTGTTTTGCCATTGGGCTTTAGCGAGTTATACCACTCATGATCGACTGATTCCGGCAGCCTCTCTGTCCATTCATTACTACTATCTTTTTCCTGGCCTATAACCACACTGCAAAAATATAAAAGAATCACTTTCCAAAGCCACAAATACATTGGTTTTCTTTTTATTAACATTGTTTATCTCCTTTTAAATTATTAATAAATGTTTCGCACTGAGCATATTGTTTCAAGAGACTTTTAACCATTTAGAGTGACAGAGATTTTCAATTCGTAAACACTCTGGAGTACATCCGGATTTTCCACCAGGATTTTAACAAAGCGTACATTGGGATTCAGTTCAAAGGTCTTTCTGGCTGTTTGCCCGGGTTTGAAATCATTATCAAACGTGTATAAATCGGCTGTATCATAAATAAGACCATCTGTACTGGAAACAACGTGGATACGTATTGGATTTTTGCCATTTTTATTATATCTACACTGAGCGGTTATCGCAATACCCTTGATTTTACTCAGGCACACCGGTGGTGATTCTTCCAATTTCGTGGTCTCACCGGCAGAGAGTTTTTCCTTTACCAGCACCGGCATATGTACACTGAATGGCGTCTGTGTCGCAATCACCTGTACCCCGATATCCTCAAGGTTCGCATAAGGGGGATTTTCCTGCTTGTAACGCAATGTATGATAGATATAGATATAAGGAAATTCGATGAGTACCCTCGGTTCGGAAAAGGACGCAGCGTTAGGGTTCGCATTGCGGCTGGCAATAGGATTGAGTCCGTACTCGATGAAATTAAAGCCGTCAAAGCTGTATGCATACCCCACGCTCTCCCGGGTTTTGATTCGGGGTGCATATTCTTTGGCCCCTGCCTGGAACATGTGAAACACGCCACTGTGATAAATCACCGAAGCATCAGAGAAGCCTCCATCGTCCCATTCGCCTGGTTCGCCGCGATTCAGGATTGGGTTCCCAGCGTACAGCGTCCACGGACCTTCGGGTGCATTAGCGGTGGCGACCTTGATGGGACTGTAGTCCGGACATGTCGAGCCAATGGGATGGGCGCTGTACAGATAATACCTGCCGTTGACTTTAACTGTGGCACTGTTGTAGCCGAAGTCGGGAATGATCGGATTGCCTTCGTATTTTTTCCATGGGCCTAACGGATGATTAGCTGTTGCCAGGCCGATATCCCAGACATCATTATCTGACCAGCCTGTCTGGTGCGGATCAAATTTTGTGGTTGATTTACCGCAATACCAGAGATAGTACTTGTCAAGTCCTTCCTTGAGAATGATCGCGCAGGCCACGTGCATATCCTCCCAACTTCCATCAGGACCGAGTTTAAGAATGGGATTGCCCTCATATTTTTTGAAAGGACCAAGAGGATGTTCGGATGTTGCCACACCCACCTGATATCCTTCCTCACCACCGGTGGCATGGTAATACAGGTAATAAGTTCCGAAATCCTTAAATATCCCGGCCGTTTCGATGACGTCATCATCCCAGCTGTTAGTTCCAGGTCTTAAAATAGGATTTGGACCGGGAATCTGTAAAAAAACGCCCTTTTCAAGAAGGTCATTTCGCATGGATGATTTATTGCTCGAATCCTGGGTACAGGAATTGCTCCAAAATACCACCATGCTGATAATCGACATAACGACCAATGATGACCAAAGTTTTTTGCTTCCCGTTTCAATCTGGCGGTTTATATTTTTTTTCATAATTACAGGCAATTATTGATTATTAAAAAATACTTTTCAGCCTTAAACCCTGGGATTAAATGATTTTATGATCGTGAACCGTTTCGATCATACTAATCAAATTTTCCAATTTAATAACAATGTAACTTCATTGCTATACAAAAATGATGGTCATCCAGATAAATAGGCCTTTAAAGTCTGATAACAAAGTATCTCCATTGAAATTTGTTATTTTTAAGCTTAGGTTACATAAATATACGGTAATAAATATAATAAATTTATTTGGCCTTCTTCATCGTTTGAAACGTGCAATTCGCTTACAGGCTAACCTCCAAGGGTAGCATAAATATTCACCTCTTTGATTTCTTTTGAATCATTCGGATTCACTAATTGAACTTTCATATATTTCACGTTCGACATGACATCAAATGTCTGACGGACCGTTTGCCCTTCTACCAGGTCTAACTGATGAAATTGGAATTCAACTGTGTCATATTTCAGACCATCGAAGCTGGTTTTTATATGAATGCCCATTGGTTTTGATGTTTTGGCCTCGTAAGTGCATTCAACGGTAAGTGACAAAGTTGTTATATTGTCAAGACAAAGTGGCCGACACTCGTCAAGAGAAGTAACCTCGCCCGGAGCGATTGCTTTCTTGATCAGGATAGGCATACGGACTTTAAATGGCCTTTGTGTTGCCAGGACCTGAACCCCAAGGTCTTCGTCACCATGCCGGGAATTGTATCGCAGGGTATGGAACAGGTAAATCAAAGGCCCTTCCTGATAAGCATGCACTTCGGAAAATGCTCCTCCGTCCGGCTGCATTTCCCTTAGGGCAACAGGATTTTTAGGGTGCTTGATGAAATTAATGCCATCAAAACTGTAGGCATATCCTATGCTCTCATGGGACAGTATCCGGGTGGGATGAAGTTTTGTGCCACCATAGAACATGTGGAAAACTCCATCATGATAATAAACCTCACCTTCGGAATAACCTCCATCGTCCCAACTTCCCCAGGGGCCTTCCTTCAGGATCGGGTTGCCTTCGAATTTCACATACGGGCCTTCGGGCTGATCAGCTATGGCAAGTGCCATTGGTGAATAGTCCGGACCGACAGAACCAATGACGTGCGCGGTATACAAATAGTATTTTCCGTTAGTGTGCTTGACCACCCCACCGACATAACCAAAATCCTTCAATACCGGGTTGTTCTCATACTTTTTCCATGGTCCCAAGGGATGATCAGCGGTTGCCACTCCAAGCTGGTAGCTACCTCCTTCACCTACGGCATGGTAGTATAAATAATATGTATCAAGATCCTTTAAAATATCAGCTGCTTCAATTACCCTGGAGTCCCAGCCACTTTTACCGGGAACCAGTATTGGATTAGGCCCGGGTATCTGGATAAATTCCGCCGTAGCACGCTCGACTGACTTTGACAGAAGTTCTGCCCATTCATTACTACTATCTTTTTCCTGGCCTATAACCACACTGCAAAGACATAAAAGGAGCACTCTCCATACCCCCCAACAGATTAGTTTTCTTTGTAACAACATTTTTTTACCTCCTTTAAACACTAATTTACCTATGAAATTAACTCTCTGAAATTATCCTAATTTTTGAACAAAAAAGTTACAAGTTTGGTTATCATGTTTATTGGGAACTATTCTTTTTTAAGGTCCATTTGAAGGATATTCCATATTAGAATACGGTCGGGATCCTGATGAACGGTTTCCCAAGGAGTTCCTTCTAATATTTCCCCCTGTTCGCTGAATATTTTTCTGGCTTGGTTGTACTGGTTATTCATACATGCCATAGCCCAACGATATGTTTGATCACCGTGAGTTTCATTTTTCCACTCTTCTATCAGTTGGTCAGCTTTTTCCGTATTTCCTGTTTTCTTTAACGACAATATAGAGAGCAGGTCTTTGGATGCCCAGTAGGTGGAATTCCTGTTTATGGATGAAGCCGTTTTCTGGTAATACTCGCGTGCTTTAACGTTTTTTCCCTGTATTTCGAAAATCCTGGCCGTCAAATAATTCTCCACTCGTTCATCGGGATTATAGGGTTTCCCTACACCCAGATTTTCCGGCCATAATCGTGCTTGGTCCACATACTTCATAGCAACCTTGTATTTACCCTTCTCATAATTATCGATAGCCAATTGCAGGTGCGCTTCACGGTATATCTGGTGCCCTTCAGTGGCTCCCTCGTTAGGAAGGACCTGCAGTTCATCAAGCAGTTTTATACATTGGGTGTAATGTTGATTGAGTAAGAGAGTTTTGGCTAACAATAATCCCAGGTAATAATTATCATGGAACCGGCGGTAATAATTTTCTGCTACCGATTGAGCTTCCTTCGTTTTTCCTATATCGAGGTAATATCGGCTCAGATCATGACCTGTTCTCCATTCCCCCGGAGCAAGTGAAGCAGCTTTTTTCAAATCAGTCAGCACTAAATCGTGACCGGTACTAAGGAACAATTTTGACCGGGCAAGATAAAAGGGATAATAATCAGGTTTATCATCGCAGGAGAGAAACAGTTCACGGGCCTTTGCAAGGCGTTGTTTACTCCAGTAGACAAGCCCCAGGTAATAATGGGGTTTCCATGATTCAGAATGGTTTATGCTCCATTGGAGTACCCGGGCTGTTTCATGCCGGAAAGGAAAGACCAGTTCAGGGGAAGCACTATTGGCTTTTTCAAGGTAATATGCTGCCTTACCGGTATTCCCTTCCTCATGATTTAACCAGGCAAGCCAGTAATTCACCACCGGGTTTGACGGTGCTTCCTGAAGTACTTGTTTTGCTTCTTGAGGCAAACACAATTCATAATACCACAAAGCCAGTTCGAGAAAATATTCATGGGGCAATTCAGCAGTAATTCCCTCCATCAGCGAAGATCTCATAGTGGGATCAGTCAATTCTGATTCGAAGCGGCTGAAATTGTTCAGCGGGTCAAGTTTAAGAATCTTCTTCCGTTTTTTTTCTGCTTCTTCGGAGCTATTTATTTTTCGCAGGATGAGAGCTTCCATCTGGTGTGCCCGGATATTGTATTTGTTGTATTGTTGACTTTTCCTGGCATAATCAAGGGCTGTGCTCCATTCCTGAAGTTTAATATAGATTCCGGCTATTTCAGTATAGGCAGCAGACCGGTATTCCTGTGAAGCGGAGGCAATAGAAAAACCATCCAGGGCATCATAGGTATTTCCAAGAGTTTTATTGATCACTCCATAAAGGAAATTAGCTTGGGGATCATAAGTATCCATTCGCAATGCTTTAGTGGCATACTTTAATGCCTTCTCATATTCCATACGGCGATAGTACAAATGTGCCATACCGTTAAGTGCAGGAATAAACCAGGGTTCCTGATCAAGGCAAGCCTGGTATTTTATCATAGCTTTTTGGTACATCCGTTGTCTTTCCGCTTCTTTCCCCATGATGTACAATCCATACTGTGATCCCCAGTCAACACCGGCAGGTTTTACCGGCCTGGAAAGATCCTGGTTCTTTTTTCCGCCCGGTCCTATAATATATTTATTGCCCAGCCGGACAGAAAGATCATTTGAGTTTCCCTTGAATGGAAAGTTTCCTTCTACGACCTCCATGGGGTCAAGTTGAATTTGTGCGGTGTAAACAGTGGTGTCTTTGTGAAAGAATAATAACCGGTTATCCACCGGCTCATTGGCACAGAACCAGAAATTAAGTTGATTGTTATCCTGAACAAAGTTGATAGTACCTTTTGGAATTCCCCGGCGTATGCCTTGTGTGTTTTTTACGGGGAACCAATATTCGGTCCAGGTATCTGCCCCGAAAGGAGTAAATCCAAGGTGTTTAAAGGGTGTATATGTGCTGCTTGATCCTGCCTGGTTAAACAATCGACCCGTTTGAATCTCTACGTATTGCCCATCGGTGTCGGTAAGCATATCCTCCCATAACATTCCCTGCTGTGAAAGCCCCCATATCCATATCTTTTTTCCCGGTTTTTCGTCATATGGGGCAAAATGGCCAAACCCGAATTTATCATCATACCAGTAGCCGCCAAAGAAATTAGTGTAATTACCAAATACATGATAGGATTTATAACTACCAAAATCATTCTTATTGTACCATGATATTTTTCTATTAAGGCTGTCTACTGGCCAAGGTGAAGCTTTACCGTTATGACCGAGATGATATTGTCCGGGATATACAAACTCCAGGTTCCCCTGCGCTTTAACGGATCCGTTCATCCAGTGATAGTACGATTGTTCAAGCGGTGTAGGGTTTATCCAAAGGGCGTTTGTTGTAAACCATGCTTTATCGGGAGGAACGGTAATTTTGACTCTCCATTGAGTGCGGGAGGGGAGGTCTAAGGCCCCGACAATACAACTAACACTTCCATCCGGATTAGTTTGAGTAAGGTAATTAACAGGTGTGGAACAAGTGGGTGCATGACCAATAGCTCCGAAATTCAGTTCTATACCTCCGGATGTCCATGGACCCCTCATGGCAACATCCCTGAATTTCACTGCGTGATTAAAATAGATAAACTCTTTCCCGGTGGATTTTTCAATGGCTCCCCATATTTTCCCGCCAATTTCAGGGGTAATAAAAACCCGGATATAATCGTTTTCCATTTCCGCTATTTTCCAGTCTTGTAGTGATGCAATAGCAGAATAACCATCAAACCGGAAGTAAGGATAAATTTTTCCTATATTGGGAACCGGATTAGGGTCACTGAATGAATAAGTTGGAAATTCTGCCTCATATTCTTTCACCCTTGCTTTCTGAGCAAAAGATGCTGATAAATTTGCAACCATTAATAAGCTGAACCACAATAAAAACTTGTTTTTAATAATCATCATTTTATTTTTATTCATTGTTATTTATAGAGAAATTTGTGATGGATTAATTTTTATGTAAAAATAAAAAATTATTATGAAGATATATTATAGAATTGTCCTGAGAAATTGAGTTTTAAAATTTATTTTAAAAATGAAAAGTATTTCTTAACTTTATGCAAAAATTAATTCCAATTTAACTGATGACATATAAATAGGAGGAAACTCTTTGAATATTTTTAGTTTGATAATAAAATTAATCGGGAGGCAAACATGTTCATAAATAATTCTGCTTTAATCCGTTGTGTATTTGTTTTTATAATGTCATTTCCCATTTGGGCACAAGCCCGGGATACCACCAAAATACACATAACAGTTATGTCCTACAATATTAAGAACGCATATGGAGGATCCACGCTCAAGCAAATTGCAGATGTCGTTAATAGTGAAGATTTGGATTATGTGGCAATACAAGAAGTGGATAGTGTTACCTCTCGGGTAAGCTGGCTTAATGAACCACAGGAATTAGGGAATTTGACGAATATGTATTGGGATTTTGCCAAGGGAATTAATTTTGGCGGTGGTTCTTACGGTAATTCTATGCTTTCTAAATTACCCATTCTCAAAACAGTTAAAATCCCTCTTCCAGGCGCCGAAGCCAGATCAGCCTTATTAACGGATATCGATTTGTCTAATGGTGCGAACCCCGATAATGCAACAGTTACTTTTATTTCCACTCATTGGATGAATGGTGATTCACAGTCCCAGTTGGAAAGTGCTATCATTATCAACGCTTACATAGACAGTATTATTAAGGCAGATATCGTTAGTGATAATTGGCCTTTTATTTTATTTGGGGATCTCAATGCCAGAGATGGGTCCAAACCGATAAATGAAATGAAAGCCCATTGGGAAACATCCAATTTTAATTATAGTATTGATTGGTTGTTCTTCAGACCTGCCAATCGTTGGAACTGGATCAGCTCTAAGAAACTACCTGATCCTAATAAAAATCTATCGGACCATGAAGCCGTTGTTTCTGAAATTGAATTATTGGGTGTGAATTTGGGAGGATTTTCCCATCTAATCAAATAGTTAAAACTTAATCTATCAAAGGCTGTTTTGAAATAGGCCAGAGTAGATGTATTTTAGAAATAATATAATCTGAACTATCAATTAAAAAATATTGATTATTATGGAAGCAAATATTAAAATTTGGATTATTTCTATATTGATTCTTTCATTTGGAATTAGCCAAAGATGTTTTACTCAGGAAACCGAAAATATTCTGCCTGTAAGGGCTTTACTGCTTGGTGCCCCAGACAAAGAGGATCTGCCTCTTTTTATGAAATTCATTAGTGAAGCACTACCCAGGGAGGATATTAATGTATTAGTGGTGCGGTTTCGCTACAAATATCAATTTGGAAGTCATCCAGAGTTGGCGGATTCAGGTGCTCTTTCCAAGGAGGAGGTAAAACAGATCCTCCATGCATGTAAAGATGCAGGAATCAAACTCATTCCTAAAATGAATTTCCTGGGGCATCAATCCGACAGGAGAAAGGTAAATCCTTTACTAAGGGAGTATCCTGAATTTGACGAAACACCTCAGTTTCAGCTCCCGGTTCCCTATGTATGGCCAAATGAAAATAACTTCTATTGCAAAAGTTATTGCCCCTCACATCCTGATCTTCACCCGATATTATTTTCCCTGATGGATGAACTTATCGAAGTTTGTGAAGCGGAGGCATTCCATGTGGGAATGGATGAGGTTTTTTACCTGGCTGAAAGTCAATGTCCGAGATGCAGGGGAAGGGACAAGGCTGAGCTTTTCGCAGAAGAAGTTACACGATTGCATAACCATTTGCAATCAAAAAATATCGAAATGTGGATGTGGGGTGACCGGTTCCTTGATGGAAAGACAACCGGTTTAGGCATGTGGGAGGCAAGTATGAATACAACATCCAGAGCAATCGATCTGGTGCCAAAAGACATTATGATCTGCGATTGGCATTACAGGCAAGCCCCTCCAACACCCGGTTATTTTGCTTTAAAAGGTTTTAATGTCCTGGCATGTCCACACACCGATTCGAAAGTTGCTCTGGCACAATTTGAACATATCATACAGGTAAAAGAAAATTCAAACCGGATTATACGGTCAAGATTAAAAGGCGTTTTCCAGACATCCTGGGGAAACTCTGGCGATTTTATAAGAGCATACTATGGTGAAGAATCGGACGAGGGAAGTATTAAATGTGCAGAATGTTTCAAAACGTTATTTAAGGCAGTCAGGGAAATAAACTAATCTAAAATAGACCTGGTACATTGATAGTGTCAGGAGAATGTCGAATAAGGGCTGCTAAATATCAGGCAATTACAATTATCAATTAATGGTTTATATGGCTTTCCTAAAAATAGCTCTTTTTATAATTTGATCTTTATCTTTTCCAGAAATAATAGTTCGACAAAAAATTACCAATCGAATGATATTGTTTGGTTTGCCAAGTGAACATGATGATCTTGATCAAGAATATAACCTTCGGGCTTTATCAGTATACGTGTTTCACCATATATCAGTTCAAATTGCTGTCGTAGTTCCTTGAATTCCTCAGGAAGCTGCTTGATCCTCTTTATAGCATCTATTTCTTGTTGCTCGTTTTGTGCTGCATCATAAGCTTTTAAAGCCCATAGTGCTTTTGGCGTAAATTGAACTAATTCATTTACTTGCTCATAAACCTCAAGCGTATAGGTATTACGAATAGCTTGTGATTTCATAGTTCTGATTTTTGCAGCAATACTATCACAGGTATGTAAAACAATAGCAGCTTGCTCAAGACGTTTTGCATAATTTGTGCTCCATTCACCTTTTTTATTTTTATCAGGGAAGTTAATTACTGCTTCGTCGATAGGATTATTAAGCTTTTGTAAATAATTACGGTTATTACGTTTTAATAAAGCATTTTTCCAAAAGGCTGCCGGCGTTTCTAATTGATCAATAAACGCATACTCAGGACTTGCTAGTGTATAAGAAAACTCCCTTTGACGATAAGCCGATTTTATTTCCTTTTTAGTTCTATTTTCTCCTGTCCATGTGTATTCTGCAAAGGCAATAATACCTCGCATATAAAGTTCGAAATGTGGAGAGTCATCATCCCATAAAGTTAATAACAGCCCATTAAGGCCATTGTTTATGGAGGTTACTGCAAAGGATTTAATATTATCCATATTGCTTTCGTTTTGG
>SDBT01014230.1_pt1 | contig 12697 bp, 12 predicted proteins | sample 2277101 | NCBI WGS metagenome assembly SDBT01 (sample SAMN10404973, study PRJNA504765) | marine sediment metagenome | isolation source: marine sediment core GS10_PC15, 103 cmbsf | place: Arctic Ocean: Southern Knipovich Ridge | collected 2010 | reverse complement strand
GTAGCTTTTATATACTTTCGAACCTCTTTGAGTGCAACTAATGAGGTATTTGTCGAATCTGTTCTCATATAAGTAATTAAACCTGTTAAACCACCATTGCCAATATCAATGCCCTCATATAACTGCTGAGCAACTCTCATTGTTCTTTTTGCAGTAAAACCCATTTGCCGTGAAGCTTGCTGTTGCAGAGTGCTAGTGATAAAAGGAGCATAAGGCTTTCTGGTTCTTTTTCCTTTTTTAATTTCTCCAATCGTATAGTTGGCTTCTTTTAGTTTCGAAAGTAGATTTTCAACACCTTCTTGATTAGGTAAACTCGGGTCGCTTCCGTCAACCTTGGATAATTTTGCTGTAAAGGACTTAGTTGCATCCAAGGGTCTGAATTCAGCGTTTATGGACCAATATTCCCGCGGAACAAATACTTCAATCTCCCGTTCTCGTTCAACAATTAAACGCAACGCTACAGACTGAACCCGCCCTGCCGAAAGACGGCCGCGTACTTTTTCCCATAAAAGAGGTGTCAGATTATATCCGACCAAGCGATCCAAGATTCGCCGTGCTTGCTGTGCATCAACAAGATCAGAGTCAATTGTTCGAGGATTAGAAAAAGCCGCTTCAATCGCTGGTTTTGTAATCTCGTGAAAAACAACCCGTTTTACACGCTTCTCCTCAAGCTCTGCAGCTTCCATCAGATGCCAAGCTATTGCTTCACCTTCCCTATCCGGGTCTGTTGCAAGGAAAATCTCTTCAGCCTTTTTTGCTTCTGCTCTCAGTTCTTTTACTATCGGCCGCTTTTCATTGGGAATCCGGTATTTTGGTTGGAAATTATTTTCCACATCAACCGACAATTGAGAACGAAGAAGGTCTCGCACGTGCCCTACCGATGCTCGAACAGTATATCCTTTCCCTAAAATATTCCCAACTGTCCGGGCTTTTGCTGGTGATTCTACGATCACCATTTTACCTTTTCTTTTAATTTCCTTTTTTACTCGTGGTGGAGCAATCATACCTTTATGCATCTCGGTGCGTCCCATCCGATACAGTTTTGTGCCGCAAACCTTACATATGCCTGTGGTTACTGGTGTTGACCGAGAATTAAATCCCGCTTGGGGTTTTTGTATCTCTCGCTTTTCTTTACATTTAACACAATATGCTTCCAAAATAACTCCTAAAGATAATTTATTAAACCCTTTTCTTTTATCATCTTAATAACCTGGCGAACCTTTTGAGTTTCACCTCTCTTACATATCAGCAATGTATTTTCATGATCTATTATTACAAGATCTTTCAACCCCACAACTGCTATCATCTTATTTTCGTCAGTTGATCGAACAAGAATATCCGTTGAATCCACATTTATCACAAAGCGTGCCAATTGGATATTTCCATCTCGATCCGCTTCTAAAATTGAAAAAAGAGAATCCCAACTCCCCACGTCATTCCAACCTAAATCCCTCGCAGGCAGTACAACCACCTCTGAAGCGCCCTCCATAATACCATAATCAATTGTCTGTGGTTGAATCGTCTCCCATACATCAGTAATTTCCCCGATTTGGCGATCTTCCTGAATGCGTGTCTGGATTAGTTTCAATTTCTCATATAACTGAGGCATTTGTTTACTAAATTCATCTAAAATTGCCGCGACTGACCAAATGAACATCCCTGAATTCCAATAATAAGAGCCGGAATTTAGATATTTTTTCGCGGTATCGGGATCAGGCTTTTCTTTAAACCGTATTACTTTAAATCCATTCAATCCGTTGATTTTTTCTCCAGCTTCGATATAACCATATCCGGTGGCTGGAAATGTTGGCTTAATTCCTAATGTGACCAATAGCCCTTCAGCCGCTGCTGTTTTCGCTTCAACCAATAAATCATGGAAATACAGAACATTTTCGATCACATGGTCTGCAGTCAGAACAGCCATCACTGCATTTGGGTCAATTTCCTGCAAATAAATCGCAGCCATCCCCACAACAGAGGCTGTCCCTTTCGGCATCGGTTCGATCAAGTAATTTTGTAATGGTAGTTCTGGAGCTTCTTCTCTGAGCTTAGCAATCTGTTCCTTAACAGTGACCACATAAATATGATCGAAATCAAATAAGCCCTTTAAACGATCTAAAGCTATGCGAAAAAGCGATTTATCGTCAATAATTTTTAATAATTGTTTGGGAGTATCTCTTCGGGAAAGTGGCCATAATCGCGTTCCCCCTCCCCCAGCCATAATAACCGCATAATAATGTGTATCCATCACACCTCATATTTTTCTGATCCATCAGATACGGATTGGTACATCATATTTCCTACTTTTCGAACAAAACCCTTCAATTCCATCATAACCAAACTCGCGGAAACCTTATCCGTCGATAAACCCGTGATTGATTTTATATCATCAATATGCAAAGGTTCATCTCGAATTGTATTTAAAAGCAGTAATTCGATATCATTTTTTGGCAGAATATTTTGCACATATCTGAATTCAGCGGATTGTTCCAAATTTAAAGCTAAAAGTAATTCATTAAAAACCAGAAGCGGAATAGCGCCATCACTGATCAATCTATTTGTTCCTTTGCTTCTTGGGGCGTAAATTGAACCAGGAACTGCAAAAACGTCTCTTGATTGTTCTACCGCAAATTTGGCTGTTATCAATGCGCCACTTTTTTCACCAGCTTCCACAATCACAACCGCCTTTGAAAGACCAGAAATGATTCGGTTGCGTGGTGGGAAATTCATCGCTTCAGGTTGAGTACCCGGATAAAATTCACTTACCAGCACACCATGTGTTTTTATGTTCTCTGCCAGACCTATGTTTTCCGGAGGATATATAACATCTAATCCGCTCCCAAACACTGCTATGGTCCTTCCGCCTGCATCCAAGGCAGATTGATGGGCAATTGTGTCAATTCCACGAGCCATGCCGCTAATTACCGTTATGCCATTAGACGCTAAGAATTGTGAAAGCTCGCTGGTCACTTGTTTCCCATAGGATGTTTTTCTGCGAGTGCCAACAATGGCAACAGAACAATCGTCTTCATCAATAAAAGACCCTTTGATATAAAGCACGGGAGGAGGATGCTCTATAGATTGAAGTAATCGCGGGTAATTATCTTGATCAAAAGTAACTACTGATATACCTAATTGTTGAATCAGATCCCATTCTTTTTCAAGATCAATTTCACGGCGCAATTTCACAAACGTATCGACAATTTTTCCTGGCAATCCTGCTTCTCGTAATGATGGCGGATTTGATTTCCATGCTTCGGAAAGATCACCGAAGAAATCCAACAACATTTTGGTCCGTACTGAGCCAATCCCTCGAATCTGGTCAAATCCGATCCAAAACCGACGATCATCCATCAACGCCACTCCTGGAGTTTCACGGTCATTTTATTGTTCTTAATATCCACTTTTTTCACAACTGATCTTATTGCAGGTATCAAGACATCCTTCTCAATCTGATTATTAGGTTTGATAACATATACATCGTTAGCACCGGTACGAATGATTTCTATTAGAACACCAATCTCTTGATCTTCAATGGAAAAAACTCTCATACCTATTAGATCATGATGATAATATTCATTATCTGGTAGTACGGGTAAAGCCTCATATGGTATATAAACTATCTGATTACGAAAAGAGGCCACGGAATCTCTTGAATAATGATCTGTAAATTTTATAAGATATTTTTTATCCATCTTCCTAATAGTATCAATTTGGGATGGAATATGGGTTTCACCGATATACACTCGCTTTCCTTTTATTAACCTTTCGGGAAAATCTGTGAGCAATCCTACCGTTACTTCACCATTCAAACCATGCGGTTTATGAATTTTAGCAACTGCTAAAAAATCAGGCTTACCATTATTTAGCAAGCCTGATTGATCCTGTCTTTCATTTTTTTTATTCTGCATATAACTAAGGTTCTACAATATCCAGGGTTGCGCGTTTCCCTTCACGGGCAGCTGCAACGCGCAAGAGAACGCGGATTGAATTGGCCACCCGCCCACCTTTCCCAATGACACGGCCCATGTCTTCCTTTGCTACTTTCAGCTCAACTCGAACGCGTCCGCCTTCCTCAATTTCAGATACTGATACTTTCGATGGGTCATCCACCAATTGCTTTGCGATAGATTCAATTAAATCATTCACGTGGACTCCTTTTTTGTATTAACTGCTTATTCCGCTTTAGCTTCGGCTTCGGGTTTAGTTTCGACCTTAGATTTAGCTTTGGCCTTTGGTTTAGCTTTGGCCTTTGGTTTAGCTTTAGCCTTAGGTTTATCCTCGGCCTTCGGTTTATCCTCGGCCTTCGGTTTATCCTCAGCCTTAGGTTTATCCTCGGCTTTAGGTTTATCCTCGGCTTTAGGTTTATCCTCGGCTTTAGGTTTATCCTCGGCTTTAGGTTTATCCTCGGCTTTAGGTTTATCCTCGGCTTTAGGTTTCGCTTTTGCCTTAGGTTTAACTTCGGCTTTAGGCTCAGCTTTTACTTTAGATTCAGCTTTAGGTTTATCTTTGCGGGTTTTCGGATCAACAGATCGTGATTCATAGTAAGTCTTAGCTTCCTCCAATATTTTCTCAATAGGTTCGCCATTTTTGAATCTTTTATACCGATCTAATAGTCCAACAGAATTGAAAATTTGTGTTACAGATTCACTTGGCTGCGCGCCATTCTTGAGCCAATGAAAAACACGCTCTTCATCAACTTGTAAGGTGAACGGGTCAGTACGTGGATTGTAAGACCCTAAATTTTCAAGAAACTTCCCGTCTCGGGGACTCTCTTTCTCTGCCGCAACGATGCGATAACTCGGCTGATTTCTAAAACCTGTTCTTCTTAAACGAATACGTACCATAAACGCTTCTCCTGATTAACTCATATTATTTATATTTCAATTACTTTGACCTCAGAAATATAGAGGGCGTGAAAGGATACACTATTTCCGTAAATCGCATTAATTGTTTGAACTTGGAAATATTATACATTTATGTAATTAGAAATCCAAATCCACATAACTAAAACCGAATTTTATTAGAAATGCAAGATACCGTCAAGGTAAATAAAATGGAGTTTCTTATCATAGAATAAAAAAGTGCATTTACCTAAGAAATTTCAAGAATAATCCTACATTTTAGTTTGATAAAATGACTGCATAAGAAAAGGGAATATCAATAACATGAAAATTTTCTCAAGTGTTGGAATCCAGTCACCAGAGATACTGATTCCTATTAATCAATTAGATTATGAAAAGTGGGCAGTAGTCGCATGCGATCAATTCACATCCCAGCCAGAATATTGGAACGCTGTAGAAAAAATAGTCGGTCAATCACCATCCACATATCATCTAATCCTTCCCGAAGTATATTTAGGTTCTAAAAAAGAGCAGATTCATTCTTCACAAATCAACTCGCTTATGGAAAAATATCTCAAAATGCAGTATTTCCAAGTAATTGATGGCATGATTTATATCGAACGGTACTTTGATAATTCAATCAGAAAGGGACTCGTCGCCGCTCTTGATCTTGAACAATATGATTTTACTGAGGGTGCTGGCTCACTCATTAGAGCTACAGAAGGCACGATTATTGATCGTTTACCACCCCGGATAAAAATTCGCGAAGATGCGCTTATAGAAATTCCGCACATTCTAGTCTTGATCGATGATCCATTAATGTCTGTCATCGCTCCTATTGCTAAATCATCCAATGCTATCAAACTAATTTACGATTTTGATCTTATGCAGAATGGCGGTCACTTGAGGGGTTACCATATCACTTCTCCAAAGCTAGAAAATAAGATCATCCAAGCTCTTGAAAAATTGGTTTCACCAGAGATTCAATCAGAAAAATATAGTGTTAAGAAAAACGCCCCCCCATTCCTTTTTGCTGTAGGCGACGGAAACCACTCATTGGCAACAGCAAAAGCGGTTTGGGATAAGATAAAACACAAAGCTTCAGAAAATCATCCAGCTCGTTATGCGCTAGTAGAGATCGTCAATATCCATGACGAAGGCATAGTATTTGAACCAATCCACCGCTTATTGAAAGGGATAAAGGAAGACTGGTTTCTTTCATTAAATAACTATTTCACAAACAAATTAGATATTCAGAAGATTACTGATTTCAATTTGTTAGTATCTGCGGTTTCCAACAATCAAATTGAGGGTCAAGTATTTGGTGCTTTTGATAAATCCAACTTTTGGCTAATCAGCATAAATGAACCCAGCCACACATTAACAGTAGGAAGCATACAAAAATGTATTGATGATCTCATCTTATATGATCATATCAATGAAGTGGATTATATTCACGGAGCTGACACAATTCTTGATTTGGGTACTACGCCAGGAAATGCCGGAATTTATCTGTCAGCTATGCGGAAAGATTCCTTATTTCGATCTGTGATAAAAGATGGTGCACTTCCCAGAAAGACTTTTTCGATGGGAGAAGCATACCAAAAGCGATTTTATCTGGAATGCAAGAGAATAAGGTAGCAGGTCACCTATGAAAAAAAGAATTGCCTTGCTGACAGCATGTTTGATTTTTTTGTCAGCATGCGCACCCAAGAAATCAGACGCATCAATTCCTGATTCGGATTTAAAATCACCCACTTTCACTGTACAACCAACTTTCACGGTTGAACCAACGGACACTCCCCCCCTCCCTGCGGAAACCCCTACCCTGCAAACGCAGATTTGTTCACCTCTTGAAGGAGAATCACTCAGCGAACTACCAGAGATCATCACCCAAATATTTATTATGCCTAGAGCGGGTCAAGACGATGGAGATGCACACCATGGAGTTGATTTTTCACATTACCGTCGGAAGGACCTATTGAGCATCGATGGTGTATCAATTCTTTCTGTGTTGGATGGCAAGATTGTTACGATTATCAATGATAAATACCCTTATGGGAATGCGATAATTATCGAAACACCTCTGGATTCTGTCTCACCTATTCTATTAGACCAGCTCAATCTTCCTTCAATCCAACCAACTGTTGTACCGGATCCAAAATTTAATTGGTCGCCTGGAGAACTACCCTTTCAATTGAGCGAGACCAGCAAATCTCTATATATTCTTTATGCTCACTTTAAATATCCCGCCGATGTCAATGTGGGAGATAAAATCACATGCGGACAGCAAATTGGGCAGGTTGGAAACACAGGGGATTCCTCTAACCCGCATTTACACTTCGAAACCCGAAATGGACCGTCTGGCGCAAGGTTTGAAAGTATGGCATACTATACGGCTCAATCCACGCAATCAGAACGGTATAATTATGTTACATGGAGAATAAGTAATCTGTTCCAATTGTTTGATCCAATGGTACTACTTTTTATAAAAAGATAATAAAGGTGAATGATCATGAATAAGAATAATATTTGTAAGATATGTATGTTCGTGTGCATTTCCGCTCTGATCGCCGGGTGTGGGACCTCACCCGCAGCAACACCGACGCTCGACACGTTAGTTTTAATGACAGAAGTTGCCGGCACAATCCAGGCAGAGATTACTCAGGCTGCGTTACTGACCCCATCCGCTACCATTGCACCCCCGCCAACCGCCACCCTGCCCATCCCAACACAGCCCCTGCCTATGGCTCTTACAAGTCCAGCAGGTGAGTCAGGACCAGCGCCAGTTCTGCCCGCTGAGTCACCAGATAACGCAACTTGGATCGAGGATGTAGAAACACCCGATGGAACGATTTTTGAAGGTGGTGACCGATTCACAAGAATCTGGAAGATTGAAAATACAGGTTCAACAATTTGGAATACAGATTATCGGTTGATTTACTACTTTGGTGAACCAATTATGTGTGATGAAGCGGACAGAGTTATATATCTACAACAATCAGTTGATCCGTATAACCAGATCACCTTGAGTGTACGAATGACCGCACCAGATCAGCATGGAACTTATAAAAACCATTTCCGAATGATAAATGCTAAGGGGGAGGTATTTGGAGATAATTTATTTATAGAAATCGTTGTTGGTACATGGGAAGAAAAAAACGCACAATAAATAGTTACAGAAATTCCAATTATCTATGGTGTCTAATATCGAAACGATAAAAGCCAAGGCAAAAAACCTTGGCTTTTCATTTACCGGTTTTACCGAAGTTCAGCAATCACCTCATTTTCTAGATTACATCAAATGGTTAGAGAAAGGTCAATTTGGACATCTAGAATTTCTCAATAAACACTATGTGATTAGATCCAGAAGAGACCCTGAGAAATTATTGAATAACGCAAAATCAATCGTTATCCTTGGGGTCAAGTACGACCCTCCTCCTAAAATAAAACTGGCGGACTCCTCTGATAAAGGGATTATCGCGTCTTACGCTCGGTATGAAGATTATCATCATGTGATAAAAACAAAAGCTATTGAATTGATGGAATCCATCAATAGTGAACGGTCTGAGAAAATCGATTACAGGATCTTTATAGATTCAGGACCTCTCATGGAAAAGGATTTTGCTTACGCAGCGGGGATAGGCTGGATAGGGAAGAATTCATTATTCATACACCCAAAGTTAGGTTCACTTATCCTTCTATGTTGCATAATGCTGGATAAAGATCTGTATGAAAGAAATCAACTTTCCATTGACCTGTGTGAAAATTGCCGCCTCTGTAAGCAAGCATGTCCTACTAAATGCATCGTTGAAGATCATACTATAGATGCAAGTCAATGTATTTCTTATCTAACGATTGAACATAAAGGGGTTATCCCAAGGGACCTACGATCTTCGATTGGCAACCTCGTTTTTGGTTGTGATATCTGCCAGGATGTTTGTCCATACAATACAAGGTGTACGGAGAACCAAAGCGAGATCTTTTTTAGCTTGAAGAAAAAGACCAATTATCTGTTAGATTTGCTAAAAGAAATGAGTCTCACAGAGGAAACCTTTAAAGAAAAATATATAAGTACCCCAATTTTTAGGATTTCTTACGAACGCCATCTACGCAACATCATCATTGCAGCCGGTAACAGCCGGAATCACAAATTCATAATACCTCTCAAAGAATTTTTAGCCAGTGATTCTGAAATCATAAGAATCCATGCAACATGGGCTTTGGGAAAAATTGGTTCAGAGGAGTGTTTCATAATCCTCCGCTCGCACCTGTCTTTAGAAAACAATGGTCTCGTAAAAGACGAGATATTATTTATTCTTAAATAGATAACCCTAAGGTATCCATACTGCGCGTGCTGCCTTTTTCGCTATCAATTTAAATTGATTATTTTGATTTTCCCAAATCCACACCTCTGGTAGTGAATCTGAACGTGTAAGCAAATACCTTTGGAAAGCTAGTTTTTCTTCCGCGGAATTCCATGAAAGCGCAGAATGCTCATATTGGTGATCGCTAGTTAATTCAAATATCTTTTTCCCATCTTTATTGACAACCCAGATCTGTTTGCTGTTACCGCTAAATCCCATTCTAACCAGAACTACCAGATTCTCACTCTTAAAATACGTAGGCTGAAAATAATTTATAGATGATTCTCGACCATCAAACAATTTGGTTAATGACTCTCCCCCTACATCGGCTTCAAATATCTCAATGCCAGCGATTCCTTCCCAATAATTCCGCATTCCAAATAAAAAACTACTGCCATTATTTCTCCATGCACCGACCAAGTCTGAATCACTTTCCATCGTTTGGATCAGATTCAGGTTTTCAATGTCAAGAACTCTCAAATAGCCCTTATTATTCTCAAAATATCGAAGGAATTGGCCATCTGGAGAGAAATTTACATTCGATATGTTTCCCCTTTCAACAAGTACTATCTGTTTATCACTTAACGAAAGAAGAATCAATGCCCCATCAGGTCCTTGTGAATAAAAAGCAATTTTTGAACCCAAATAATCTATTGCCAAATTGTTACAAACAACCTCGCCACACCCATATACTTTTTCTTTGTTTTTCCCCTCTCTATCCATTTCCCAGATATCCGCCCCACCCTCTTTATTCCTCACCGCATACACAATCCAACTGCCGCTTCTCGACACAGCATAATCCATCACTTTTCCTTCAGTTTGTGTTAGAGATATATTTTCATTCCCGCAAAATTGCCAAATTTCCGGTTCATTGGTCACGTAACCGAGGTAAACAAGACAGGGCCGCCGAACTATGGTCTTTTGGATATAATTTAACTCATCCTTAGTTATCTTTATGTTATATTCTTCCCCGATCTCAAGAAGTTCAGTGGGAATTACAATTAAGGATTCATCAGCAACATCCAACTTAAATTCTATAAACGGGGTAATCTGAATGGTAATATCCCCGTCAACATTAAAGGGTATTTTTCCCTTCTCAATTGTAATTGGCCCTGTTGATCCAATATCGATTGGACTGATATTATCATCATTCGCGCTGCTACAGCTTGATAGGAATCCCGTAATGAAAAATAATTCGAAAAGAATGAGTAGATATTTACGAACCATTTAAGTATACTCCCACATTTGGTGGGAGTATTATCTATCTAGCTTGCCAAAGTACTCGTAGGGGCAAAAGTTGGTGTTGGAGTAACCAGATTCACACGTACAACCAAGATCAAACCTACAGGAAGATTGTTCTCATCATCAATCTTATCCTTATTTATCGCGAGAATATCTTCGTATGTGGAATTAAACTGGCTAGCAATGGAAGTAAGCGAGTCACCTGCCTGAACAGTGTAATCAATACGCTCGCCTTTTGGCGTATCAGGTGGTATCGGTGTGGGTGTCGGTAAAGTTTGCCCTGGCGCCGGTACTTTAATTTTCTGACCCGGATAAATTGGGCAAGTTCCATCTTCAAAATTATTTATAGCCAGTAAGGTCTGAAGATCAACCTCAAATTTCTCTGAGATTCCCCAACAGCTATCAAATTCTTGTACTTCATATTCGAAAGGGCCAGAAGGAGTGGGAGAAACAGTCATCGTGGGTGTCGGTGTTTCTGTTGGAATCAATGAAGGTGTGGGTGAAAGAACCGGCGTTGGTGGCATAGTGATTGTTGGAGTAGGTTTTCTCTTAAATATATTAAAAGAGAAACCTCCACCTGTGATCCAAAGAACAATAATCACAATGCCAATGATCACCAATAAAACAGCCAGAATTGCGATGAAAACAGGGAAAAACCGCCGCCTTTTTTTATAAGCATTTAAAACATCTTTAGGGGATTGTCTTCCAAGCATTTTTTACCTTTTCCTTTTCAAATCATTTCAGAAATTTGCTCTCGGAATTAACCATATTCTAACCTATTTTTTCTTGCAGTTGATCACTCAAAAAATAAATCCCACCAGATTTGCCAATTCTCCATAATAACAGGATTTGGAGTTGCCAAGTAATTAACTTCTGGATTAATACTTCCAAGTGGGAGCGGGATAATAACCTGGTCACCTGGGAGAGCTTTTCTCTCATATGTTCGTGCCCATTCTTCTACTGCTTTATCAGAATCAGCATATGCTATCTGTGTTTCTAACGCAATTTGCGTTGATTTTAAACTGATGAGTTTTTCATCCATCTCTTTTTTTTGCGATGATAATCTCAAATATTCTGATAATCGAGAGTTCAATCCTAATACCATAATGAACAAAATTATAAATAGTACGAAATATACCCACTGCCTTTTTATTCGTTTTAATTTAGGCATATTTATATCTTACCCCATAAAAATAGGCGGTACAATCGGTTAAAAATAATAACCCTCGCAGACCGGGAGAGATGCCGAAGGAGGGATTTGAACCCTCATGAGCTTAATGCTCACTACGCCCTGAACGTAGCGCGTCTGCCAGTTCCGCCACTTCGGCTAACAACTTGCCTGAAATTCTATCAAAATACATGATTTTGTCAACACAACTGCAATTAGAAGCTTATTCTTCATAAATAAGATTTTAATCAATTAATGTTTTATTCCTTTATGGCATTAATCTTGCATGATAAACTAGAAAGGTTTTTTTAATTGAAAAATGATGCGTAAGATAGAAAACAGATTATTGACCATAGCAGTCTTATTTTTCTTCCTGGTCGCTTGCGCTATTCCCATCCGCTGGATTGGCTTCTCCGATAAAAACAAGGGTGGTCTACAATTACTCGCAGATATAGGCAAATATAAAAACGGCGAACCCACCCCTTTCCAACCTTTTCAGTTCACAGCAATTCCTACCAGAGATGTTCAACCAATAACTGACGCACTGGTTCCCAACCCCGGATTATTACTTCCCGAAGATCAGGTAAATATCCTTCTCTTAGGATCAGATTGGCGCCCGAACAGTGGTTATCGAACAGACGTTGTCCTGCTTGCGTCAATAAATAAGAAAGAGGCGACGGTAAGTTTGGTTTCATTTCCGCGGGACCTGTGGGTGGAAATACCCGGAATTCAAAAAGAACGCATCAACACAGCGATGGGGTATGGCGGATTTCCTCTTCTCAAATCGACTTTCGAGCATAATTTCGCCATCCCAATTGATTATTATATGATGACCAATTTCAGTGGTTTTACAAGCATTATCGACACATTAGGCGGGATAGATATAGAAGCGTCTCGGAATACCGAAGACCGCTGTGACCTCTTATATCAACATGGCGCCTTGTGTTCGATAGGTCCGGGCCAAGCGACTTTAGATGGCGAATTAGCTCTCTGGTATGTCCGTTCAAGATATAGATCTAATGACTTTGATCGAACAAGGCGCGCCCAGGAAGTACTGGAAGGATTGTTTAATAAAT
>SDBT01014229.1_pt1 | contig 12699 bp, 9 predicted proteins | sample 2277101 | NCBI WGS metagenome assembly SDBT01 (sample SAMN10404973, study PRJNA504765) | marine sediment metagenome | isolation source: marine sediment core GS10_PC15, 103 cmbsf | place: Arctic Ocean: Southern Knipovich Ridge | collected 2010 | reverse complement strand
ACCATCGTTTACAGAGCAAGGGACTAGAGAAGTATCCCTTGGTGTGTTCTTTAACTTTCCTGATAACTTAGATTCCATATGCTTTCACATCTTCTTCTTTGTCTAATCAACTAATTGCTCTTGGTTCTCACGATCCAAACCCCTTACCTTAGCTAGGGGTAATTGACTGTCTCTAGATCTACTGTACTGTTTTTAATCTTATTTGAGATAAATATTTTCTAATTTCTCCTCATTTAATCGGTCTTATTTTATTGATTAACCTATATAAATTATATCTAGCGAAAAAAACTGTTAGTCTTAATATCAACGTCGGCCTTTTTCCAAAAGAAAATCGTTAAAATTAATATGCCTAACATTAATATGCAGAAAGAGGAAATCATTTTTAGAACTCTTAGAATTTTGGCTAAATTATTCAGTGGATCATGGAAAACACGGAGATCAAAATATAGTGGATCCAATTGCACACTTAGAATGGACAATGGGAATTGGCTTGATCTGCCTGGCATTCTGGAATATGTCGATTGATACTCTTGGATTTCTATTCATAGGAATAGGATCTGAATTACCTGATTTATTCGATTGGGCTATATACCGTGGAAAGAAATTTGTAACTGGACATCGAGAGATTTCACATACTATTTTCTTCATCTCTGGTTTACTATTATTATCACAGTTAATCCCAATAGTTGGTTTTTTAGCATTTGGTAGTATTTTGCATATCTTAGAAGATATTCTTGCTGGAAGAGACCCTATTTATCTATTCTCACCTTTGAGTCACCGTGGGGGTATAATGCTGATTAATAAAAACCAATCAATAAGAATTGGAGCGAAAATTAGAAAGCTAATTAAGGGATCATACAAGGGATCAGAGAATATTGGTGATGAATTGTCTTGGTTCTGGTTCTTAACAATTTTAGGATCATGGATATTAATTATTGGCATTTTTGTTTTTTTTGGATAAGTGATTAAATAGATGGAAGCTTTAAAACACACTGAATGGGTTTTTGGAGTTATATTCATCTGGTTCTCAATTTATAACTACTCTTTATCGATGAATCCTAATTGGATAATCATTATTTTGATTGGCAGCCAAATACCTGACTTTTTAGGGCTTTTTCTTAAAAAAATACATCTTTCTGAAAAATTTGTTCGGAAAATTACCCATGATTATGTTATCGTTTTCGCTTTATGGTTTCTTTTCCCATTTAATTTGTACCCAGAGATGAATCTTTTCACCACGTCAATCGCAATTCATTATCTAGTTGACTTATTCTCTGGGCTTGAACCAATTTATATTGCAGGTTTTCTATTTGGTGAGCGTACGGCAATTCTTTACGTAACTAGTGCTCATCGTATAATGATAGGAAAGCGGATTGAGGAATGGGGTTCCAATTATTTAACAATTGAAACAGAAGAACCAACTCCAGAATTGGCTTGGTTTTGGGTAATGCAATTAGCAGGAACAATATTTTGCGGAATAGGCATACTAATCTACCTACTATCAAGTACTTTCTAGCATGTTGATCTTAATTTCTAAGATGGTTTTTTAGAAGTTCATTTTCGGCGGTTGGTTCCATTTGTACACAAATTCGAACACATACTAATCCTCTGTTCGAAAAAATGGTTTCTTATTTGAAAATGAAATAATTACTACTATGGAGTCTTTAGCTTTCATTCTTGAAAAGAGAGGAAGTATGAAGAGAATAACTTCCCTTATAAAAAACTCCTTAAATTAGTAAACCAAGATTATCGCTATTGGTTTTTTGATTTAAAGAATCGGATTATTAAAACATAGAAACGAATTTATCGGTATAGTGAGCTTGATGTCTCTCAAATTATTAATAACGAAAATAACTGACCCAATTTATTTGACTTATGAACTTATACTTGGCAATCGACGTCTAATTTTTCCAACAATGGTTGGATTGGTCATTGCTTTGACTGTTATAGCGCAAAGTAATATGTTAGTCGAATCTTATCGTGATGAAATTTTTGATGAAATTGTTTTTAGTCAAGATGGATATAATTATGGAGATATTACAGCATTTATCCCTACCTGGGGATTGCAAGATAGACCTGGTTTTGATGCTCCTGATTTCATGACTAATTTTGATAAACTTAATAGCTATATTAATGCCTCAATAATCCAATCTGATTATTCTAATTACATTGAAGATTACTATTGGTATAGTAACCTAGATATGAATGTTTGGGTGAATGATACAGTATGGGAGGAACAAAAAACAGTTGAACTAGTTGACCAGTATATATCTACTTATATTTCGTCATCTATGGATTTTTACGACCAATTGGAGGATATTATTGAAGATGAGGGAGCTGGACGCCTCCCAGTAAATGATTCAGAATTCCTCCTTCTCAAACCTTACGGAACGATGCAACCTTGGGAAGAAGAAGAATACAAGAAATTTGAAAACTTCACTATTAATTCTGAGATCAATATAACATTACCAAGGGGTTGGGGAGGGTCAGAAGATGTAGTAAGAGTAAATAAAACTGTAAAAATTGTTGGGCTATTGGAATATAAATCTGAAGGATCAAGAATTTTTATAGATGATGTTGATGACAGTGAAAGCCTTGTTAGTAATCTAGATAATGTTAGTATGCTTGCTAAGAAGTATTTAGATGGGTTAAGGAGATATAATCTTATTACTTTTCCTACTTTCTTGAAACAAACTCTAGTGGATCTTTCTGAGTTTCCTACTGCCATTAGATGGGAAGGTCAAATTCATGGCAAAATTTACTTAGATTCCTCAAATTTTAATGCGTTTAATATTAATGCTGAAAAATCAAAATTGAAAAAATTCATTATTTCGCTAGAAGACAACCTATTTCCTCTTTCATATAATATCTACGTCTGGAGCGATGTTCTTAATAGAATACAGCAGTTTGAAATGACAATCATAGGATTGATCGTTATTATGCTGCTTGTAAGCTTCCCAGTGATCTGCATCGCTTTGTATCTTGTAACCTATTCATTTGGACTGATTCGACGTCAAAAACAAGAGCAAATTGGGATAATAAAAACTCGAGGAGGATCATGGCTTCAGGTGTTTACAGTCTTACTAGGAGAAATGGTTATATCAACAGTTATTGCGGTGTTTGCTGGATTTATCCTTAGTATTATCCTTTCTGATGTTGTAATGCGATCTACGAATTATTTAGAATTCCTTGGAAATCCTGTTCCTGTTCGATTTTCAACACGAATGATACAAGACTTGATCATCTGGGGAATAGGCATCGCACTTCTTCTCAATTTCCTTCGAATTATCCGAATGAGCCGTCAAAATATCACTGATACTTTAATCCCAGTGGAGACGAGAGGGCCGTTGTGGAAACGCTACTATATCGATGTGATCATTTTCATTGTAGGGACAGCAACATGGATGATTCTTATGACCATGATTCGAATGATGTCAACAGGTGAAGACGTAGGAGGATTTTATGTACTCTATATGTTAGTATCATTATTAGGTATTCCAGCACCCTTTCTCATGTTTTTTGGTACAATTATGGTGATCGCAAGAATATTTCCTTTCCTTATGAAGAAATTAGCCGAAATTTTATGGAGGATTGAAGGGGGGATCAACGCGTTTGCGATTCGAAATATTGTCCGACACAAACAAGCCGCAAATAGGGCCGTGTTACTCATAACTCTAGCAATTTCATTTTCAATCCTTGCTTCCTCTTTGATTTTTTCTCTTGATGAAACAGAACATCTTAAATATTATTATAAGCATGGAGCGGACATCAATCTAGGTGGAAATGGATTTTATAATGAAACAATAACAAAACTTCTAAAAGAGAATGTTTCGGATATAACTCATGTATCTTCTGTGTTTTCTGCAGAATATCAGACACAAGGAATGATCTGGCGTGAATTCAATTTTTTATTTATTGATCCAAATACTTATGGCCAAACGGCATTTTTCAAATCCAGTTTCAAATTAAGTAACTCTCTCTCTAATTTAATGGAAGAAATAAGCGATAACCAAACTATTCTCCTTTATGAAGGTAATTTCAAAAATGATGTATCTAAACCAAAACTCGGCGATAATCTGACATTAATTTTCTCTAATTCGACAACTAGTGAATATAAAACCTTTAAAATTGGTGGTACATTTAACTTATGGCCAATGGTTTATCCAGAGTCATGGTACAGCCTTGATAATCATTATTGGATGATTGGTAGCTTAGGAATGTTTCAATTTCTGAACCAATGGAATTATTTAAGTCGTATTGAGAATAATTATCTAGCTAAACTTGATTCACAGGCTAATGTCGAAGATACAATTGAAGAAATCTATAATTTAACAAAAATAACTCCAAATTCACCCGCTCTGAAATTTATACAGTATAAGGAGTCATTTAACCGTCATTTCACCCTTTCTATCCTTAATACTGATTTAATTATTTGTGTAATAGTCTCTGTCATAGGTGTGATAATGTTCGCTTTTTTTACATATATCGAACGAGGTAAAGAGATTGGTGTTGAAAGAGCTCTAGGGATGACGCGTAATCAAACAGCGATTTCTTTTCTAGTTGAAGCGTCTACAATTTTGGCTTTTGGGACTATAATCGGGTTCGTGACAGGAACTTATTTCGTAACTATGTTTCTACAAGTAACCCAGTTTGGTCAAACGATCCCCCCAATTGTTGTTACTTACCCAATCCCATTATTAGCTCAAATTGTAATAGCTATCCTAGTTGTAGCAGGAATAGGCACACTAGCTCCAGCATACATGGCAACCCGCAGGGATATTAGTCGTATTTTGAAGGTGGAATAATTAAATGACTTTTCTAGAATGTAATGACCTCATTAAACTGTATGTTGAAGAACAAAGCAAAATTCAGGTACCAGCTCTTCGAGGGATTGAATTTTCGGCTAATGAGGGGGATTTAGCGGCAATAATCGGACCTAGTGGTTCTGGTAAAAGCACCTTAATCAATCTAATAGCTGGCATTGATAAACCATCCTCAGGCGAAATTATTCTAGGTGGTGAAATAATCACCAAAATGAATAAACGCCAACTTACTAATTATCGTCGAAATAGAGTTGGTTTATTATATCAATTACCTGAACGCAATCTTGTTTGGAATATTACAGCTCTTAAGAATGTGATGCTTCCGATGAAGCTTGCAGGCAAGAGGACTCATTCAGAACAAAAACAACGAGCTCAAGAATTATTGAAAGATGTAGGTCTCGATCGTCGCGGCAACCATAAACCCCACCAATTATCTGGGGGTGAAGCCCAAAGAGTGGGTATAGCCGTATCATTAGCTAATGATCCCGATATTATCTTAGCTGATGAGCCAACTGGAGAACTAGATAGTGTTACAACGTTTAAAATAATTGACTATTTTAAATCTTTGAATAAAAACCTTGGAAAAACCATTATTGTTGTTACCCATGATAATCGGTTTGCTAATATGACAAATAAAGCTATGAGGATTCTTGATGGACGAATAGTCGGATTGCACAGAGCGATAGATCCAAAAGTATCTTTATCACAAAGAGAAGAAGTGATATACGTGGATGATCATGGGAATCTAAGACTACCAAACGATATTCGCAATCAAGCAGGTATAAAAAACCATATTCAAATTGAATTGCGAGATGGATTTGCTACCCTGATTCCAGTACGAGGTGATTTTGAAGATGAGCAAAGCAAATAATCCTATAATCGAAATGGAGAATGTAAATCAACGCTATACACTTGGAGCGTCTCATACGATTGATGCACTAAGCAATATAAATTTAGCTGTGTATCCAGAAGAATTCATAATGGTAATGGGACCTTCTGGAAGTGGAAAATCCACTCTTCTCAATGTAATGGCTGGACTTGAAAAGCCCTCTGCTGGTGTAGTCCGCATCCACCAAGAGGATTTAGCAACACTAAGTGATCGAGAATTATGTGAAATAAGAAGACATGAACTAGGGTTCATTTTTCAGTTTTTTAATTTGCATCCAATATTAAATGCCATGGAAAATGTCGAACTTCCCATGTTGATAAGTGGAATCAAACGAAAACTCAGAGAACCTCGGGCATTAGAACTCTTACAACTAACTAATCTAGAAAACCGTAAACATCATCGACCACATGAACTTTCAGGTGGAGAAAAGCAAAGAATAGGAATAGCACGATCATTAGCTAATGATCCTAACGTCATACTTGCAGATGAACCAACGGGGGATCTTGATTCAGCAACAGGCCGAGATATAATGAATTTAATCGAATCACTAAACAAATCTCACGGAAAAACCATTATTTGCGTCACTCATGACGAAAATATGCTTAAACCCGGAATGCGATTAATTAAAATGGAAGATGGTCGAATAATCTCTGATACTTACCTATAATTTCATTGCATTTCCCAACAATGGAATTTCCTCTTACTAATGCACCTACGCTTCTAATTTGAATATGATTATAAGGGGCGTTATAGTATATTTCATTAAAGACAAATCCAACAATAATGGCGAACTAGTGTGAATTATTCTAAACTCCTCTCTCTAATCCTTCTGTTAATAACAATTACAACAATTGTTACACCGTTTTTTTCCTCTTCACACATGGATGATTCGATTGTCGGTCAAAAATTAATTCAAACAAAAGATAATCATTTAGAAATAAATGACTTGAAAATTAAATCAAAATCAAGTTTTAATAAAGATACATCAATTGATGAGATGGAAATTAATGAACAAGATAACCTTCCCATAAATCAGCGTATTCACGAAACTACTGGAGAAACGAAACTTTTTTGGGTTCCAGATACTTCATCTGTTCCATATGAATTCTATCAGATTAATGCAACATTAGAAGTCATTGGTCCAAATAGTTTAATCTATTCAAATCTCTCTATATCGTTACCTACTCTACTTGACTTAAATGATTCATTTGAAAATATGATTTACCCAAGTCTAACTGAATTCTTCGGATCAACTTCCGATATTGACTCAAATGGAAAAATCATTATTTTACTTTTTGATATCCAAGATGGATTAAGCGGGACACAGTATGTTTCTGGCTTTTTCTATTCATTAAATCAATATTTAAATGAGGATCTTAATATTATACAACGTTATAGTAATGAAGCTGAAATTCTGTTCATTGATGGAAATGAAGGTTTAGATCTTCTGAAAAGAGGGGATTTTGAAACTATTGCACATGAATTTCAGCATATGGTACATTTTGGGAATGATGATGAAGAACACCTTTGGCTAGATGAAGGAGCTTCGATGTTTGCAGAGTATTTAATTGGAGAAGACCCTTTTAGTTCAAGTACATACAAGAGTGGATTTCAATCCAATCCAGATGTCTCATTAACTTATTGGGATTATGACGATGCTCAAGGTTTAGTGATGGAGAATTATGGAGCTTCTTTTGCTTTCTATCTCTACCTAGCAGAACACTATGGTGGTTCTCCATTCATTCAGAATATCGTACAGCGCTCAACACATGGTATTGATAGTATTGAGGATTCTTTAGCAGCTTTTGGATATTCTACCAATTTTCGTGAAGTCTTTAGAAATTGGACTATTGCTAATTATTTGGATGATATTTCTTTTGCTAATGGTTCCTATGGATATTATAATACTTCACTTGCAATGTCAGTCGAGCATACGTATAGTAGTTCAGCTCTCGCTCGTACCGATAATACGGTTCCTTATTGGGGTACAGATTATCTTGTGTTTAATGTACCTTCAGGATCTCCTTTTAATTTAGAATTTCATGGTGTAGATAACGCAGGTTATATTTTAACCGCCATTTTAAGCAATTCAAGCTTAAAACCTCACGTGGTTCCAATTCAGATAGCAGCTGACGGTTTTGTTAATTTTTCAGCTCAGGATTTAGGTTTTTCCGCGGAAAAAATCACTCTTGCTATTAGTTCTTTTCCAAGAGGAAGCACACCTGATCACAATGATTCAATACCAGCACCCTCACAATCATACTGGTTCATGGTTAACCCATTAGGAGTAATGATAAGCCCTGGAAACCTAACTATTTCAGAAAATGGTAGCCCTCTCAAAATTTGGAATGTTACTGCAAAGGATAATAATAATTTCTACTGGTATGAGTCTAATAGTTCTACCTATGAAATATTAAACATCACAGGAGAAACTACCAATATTTTCGGTAATCTTTCTTATAATGTCGAGGGTTATTATTGGGAATCATCAGATATTGATATTTCTGCTCTTCCTGATGGCGAATATAAAATTAAATACTACTTTTGTAATGATACTTCCTCAGGTTTAAGTTACTCTGAGATTTTCATAATCTCAACTGAAACTTCTACAACATCAAGTACACTCCCCTCAACATCTACTACTCTGATTCCAGGATTTTTCTTTTTCTTAGCAATTATCAGTCTCAGTACTCTCGTTAGAAATCGTAAAAGAAAGTAAGAAAAATACTATTTCTTAAAAACAAGAATACTTTGATGAACTACGCTTGGAATGTAAGAAAAAGGATAACCGAAAACGTGTAACGCCTTATCTGGTGAATACCATATGATTTCATTCTCGAACTGAAATCCTACCGACATCAACATTTTAGCAAGCATAGATGTTAATAAGAGATATCTACCCACTTTTACGGTTTTATCTTCCCGATATTCAGAGATAGTTCGATACATATTTCCAATAAATACTACAAGGAACTTTCCAGCTCTCAATTTTTTATAGCATTTAGAAAAGATGTCTTCTAGTAATTTCAGCCATTCATCAATTGTGAGAATAGTAGATTGATTAAATTTCTTTAAGGGGGAATGTAGCTTCCCTTGTGATTTTTCTCCTGCTTTTGAAAATCTACCACGAGTTTTTTTCAATTTATCCATTGCCCAATATGGAACATCAGTTAATATCAAATCAATACTATCGCCTTCAATTTCCCTCTCTAATACCTGACGTGAATCTCCTATCATAAATCTCTGCTTTAGCAAGTCATGTTCATTCGAAACAGTATTATATATTTCTTTCCAGCGTTTGTTGATATCTATTCCGATTGCTTTTCTTCCTGCTAATGAGGCGCCTAATAATGTTCCCCCAACTCCTGCAAAAGGATCCAGTATAATATCTTGAAAACTAGTGGAATATTTCTCAATGAGAATTTGTGTTAATTCTGGAGGTTTCATCCCCCCATGTTCCCTGCGTAATTTATGATTGTATGAAGGAGGAAATGACTTATGCAAGATATATGTATTACCAGTGGGCACTTTTTTACTAAAAAAAATCGAATTATAATTTATTTTCTCTTGAAAATAGTTTTCCTTTCTGAAAATTAAGAATCTGCCCTTAATATTTCTAACATGTGTTTTCTTTGTGTGCTCATCTGGGATAAACCAGATTTTTTCAGCTTTAAGTACTAATCCCATTTGTTTTAGACTATTTGTTAATATCGAAGACAAGGCAAAATCTGAACGAGAACTAGTTTCAGAATCAGTTTCATATGGAAAACTCTCCCTAGGAATAGCAAATACAGCGTATTTAGAATTCCTTAATTTTTGAATTGCTTTGAATAGTATGCTTGTCACAGATGAATTCCAATTAGTTAATACCTCTTGTATACTTTTTCTGAAATTTCTGGAATTTTCATAAGACATATGATCTTGATGAATTTTCTTATTCTGATAGCTATACACTCCTGGGATATCACAGAATATAAAATCCACTGAATTTGGTTTCATATCTTTGAGAATCTTAACTGGGTTATCAGTGACCAAGCTTTGATTAGAAATTCCTAAAGAGTCACAAAGATCATTAAAAATAGTAATGAAGGTAAAATTATTCTCAATACCTATACATTTTCTTTTATTGTTTGTATTTTCTTCATTAGAAAAATGACAGCCAATAATTGTGCTACCTATTCCAGCAAAAGGATCTAGTATAACATTTCCAGGTTTTGTAAATGTTTGAATGAATTCTTTGCATAATTCAAATGGAAGATGATTATAATTTCTTATTTTCTCGCTTAATAGTTTTTTATTGTTATAGACCTTAGGAATAATAGTTTTGGTAGAAAATAGCCATTCCTTCCCCGTTAGATCATTTAATTTATTCCTTTTATCGTAGATCCCCCGCTCCTTGCGGTCTTCCTGATAATCCTTCAATGTGAGCGAAGACATTTTTCTATCACCCAGTAAGTATTTTTTAGTGATTCCAGTCCTTTATTATTTTAAGGAAAGAAAGATAGAATTAACCAAATCATGATAGGAGTTACAAAAAGTGCTAATAAACCCAAATAAGCAATCATATGAACTCGATTTACTCGGCGCTGACACGAATAACAATAAAATTTCTTTTGAAAATTTCTTTTCTGCCCGATAAACTGTTGTAGAAAATTCTCTTGCCAATCTTCAACGTAACATTCTGAGCAAAAAAATTGTTGACATCGATCGCATTCTTCAGTATCATAATTATTTCGATGATTTGTGCATGGTTGGCCTTTTTCCTTTCTTTTCTTTCTTTTCGTGCTCATTGGGATTTCTCACTTCAGTTTTATTTATTAAATTGTTCTGAAGGCATCAGTGAGATTATTGAATGCTTATTAGGTTGATGATTTAGCGATATGCTTCTTACTTAAAGATTAATTCTTTTAGGATTACAATTAGTAAGACAGCATAGATTTTGTATGCTTAATCATTTTCGTTTGAGAACTGAATCTGCTTGGCAAATTCTCCTGTTATTATTTCAACCCTCGCTAGCCTACCTATTTCAGCAATAATATTTTTATCTAATGGACTTGGTGAGTAATTCGCCCAAGGTGTTCCAGGTAATGGCATGAAATAATGTAAACGTACTTGAGCGGATTTTCCAAGCTCACGGATTAGACCTAAAGTTTCCCATTGTTCTTCCAATGTTTCTGAAGGAGCACCTAGTAAAAAATCAAAAAGTGGGGTTAATCCGTAAGAAGTTAGATAATCTTGGGCGTTCAATCCATCAGATACAGTATGGCCCCTATGCATATAACGAAGAACTCTATCAGAACCACTCTGAAATCCTACAGATACCGTTTTATTCTCTAAATTGTCAAATAGTGAGAGGATATCTGGTGTTATATACTCAGGTCTCACTTCAGAAGGAAACGTACCGAAAAAACTTCTGATATCATATTTCTTTAATCTCTTTACTAAATTAAATAGAGCATCAGTATTTGCTTGCCCTCTTTTCTTTTCCATATATCCTAGTGAGTTCGGAGCAATAAATCTTATATCGACTTGCTTTTTTAGTGGATTGAAAAACTCGTAATAGTGTTTAACAACCTTCATAACGTTGTCAATTGAACGAAAACGAGGATTACCGTACATATACCCTACTTGACAAAATCGACAACGAAAAGCACAACCTCTCATCAATTCGATTGGAGGATGTAATGGAAAGGAAGTATTGTCTAAATATGGGCAATAATTATCCAAAACGATTGGACTTCTAGTTTGTTCTTTGATAAATTGTCCAGTAGCATTATAGTAAGCAATCCCAGGTATATTCGTTATTTTTTCTTTATTTTGTGCTTTTTGAATATTAAACACAAGTTCTGGAAATGTAACTTCTCCTTCACCAATGACAACAATATCAGCTCCCATATCCAAAATTGATTGAGGATCACCTGAAGCATGAGGACCACCAACGATTATAAATAGACGAGCAGAAGATATTTGAGCTCTAATTTTCCTAAGTCGCTCTTTTAATCCATTAAGGGACATATTCCTTGAAGATTCTCCATAAATCACAAGGAAATTCTTATCTAATTGCTCTTGAATTTGTTTTACGGGGTCATTCTTGATGGTCTTGAATGTAAGCTGATTTTTTTGACAACTAGCAGCTAAAGCCCCCAACGAGTACCATGTACTCTTTTCCCAATATAGAAGAACGATTACTTTACCAAGATTTTCTTGCATACCTTGCATATACTTCTATTGCCGCCTATAGAAATTGACTCAAAAGAATAGATTTAGTGTGTTCGTCGAGAAGAACCCCTCCTTCAGGCTTATAAAAACGACCTTTCATTTCCTTTAAAATCAGTAATTTTCAGTAAAATAAAAGGGAAAATCCCTTGGCCGTGATTTGAACACGGGACATCCCGGTTAATGCCTTTATTGCTGACACACTCTTCACAGGATTCTCAGAGGTGCGAACTAAGTCTACAGCCGGGCGCTCTTCCAGGCTAAACTACCAAGGGTCCAGTTAGCGAACAAATGGGTCGTCTAGTTGAAATTATATAAAGTTTATTCATATGTTGACTGCCTTAAACCATGCTGAGGCAACTCATTAAAGTTTACGTTATATCTATTGTGGCGAATTTTATATCATAATAAACCCCGTTTTTTCATTTCCCTTCTCTTTTTGGGGGATGATGCTTATTTAAGAAATTGGATACTTATAAATATCCAAATAAATCAAATTTTCAAATTATTAAGAAGTAGATTAGGCGATAAATATTCTTTTCACGTATGAAAAATAGAGACGTTCTGTATTTGTGTGTATAAAAGACCTTTAGATATGAATATTGTTAATACTCATCTTCACAGGATGAGATTTTTTTTTTAGAGGATCACGAAGACAGGGGGAAAAAATCAGCTGTCAGGGTTAGGTAAATCTAGTAACATCTCAGAAAGCCTTAATGGGAGCTCTAAGTCCTGAAGAAGTGACAAAAGCCAAGAAACTTGCTTTCCCGC
>SDBT01014228.1_pt1 | contig 12699 bp, 21 predicted proteins | sample 2277101 | NCBI WGS metagenome assembly SDBT01 (sample SAMN10404973, study PRJNA504765) | marine sediment metagenome | isolation source: marine sediment core GS10_PC15, 103 cmbsf | place: Arctic Ocean: Southern Knipovich Ridge | collected 2010 | reverse complement strand
TGATTAGTGCAGCAGTAGGATTGAAACGAAGTACCTACTCAAACTATGCAGAAGCAAGGAAAGCATGGTGGCAGGATACACTGTCAGCCATGTTCCAGCATTATGACGATACTATTAATGCAATGCTGGTTCCTGACTTTGGGGATAACATCTATTGCAAATGGGACTTCTCACAAGTGGCTGCTTATCAGGAAGAAGCAGAGAAACTGTGGTTACGCTATCAATCTGCTCTAACAGCGGGAGGTATCACGGTCAATGAGTTTAGGGGAGGAATAAACCTACCACGCTTACAGAATGGTGATGTACTTATCAGGACACTTAATCAGTTTGATGTACCAGTGGTTGAGGAAGGAGCAACTAAAGCGATTATTGATATATTGGAATCTAAACTTCTGGGTGAGGGAGACAGAATAGAAGATGAAAACAAGCTCACTAAAAAGATGATAACGCATTTGCGGAAACAGAAGAATAGGGTTATTGATGAAGCAGAAAGCGAGAAGTTATGACCAATAAACCATACTGGGCTTTGAGCGATGAAGAGGTGGCATTTTGGGATAGCGAGGGTTTATTTTCTGACAAGAATGAATCACAAAAAGCAATAGATGAGTGTGGCAGAGCTATTTTCAAAGAAATAGAACCGTTGCTTGTTTCAATCCTTGATTTTATTAGTAGTATTATTGTGAAAATAACAGATCTAATAAAAAACAGAAAGTGAGAAGCTCTGAGGGCAAAATAGTATATTATGATGATGGAATGGTGTTTTATCCTAAAAATCCAAATGATAACTTTGTTCATATAAAAAGCAGGATGAAAAATAAAACTACTGAAATAAAATCCGTCTTTGATGGCTTCTTCTGGATGGAAGAGGCTGACATTCTTTACGCTATCCTATTGCCATTGATAACCAAGTTGGCAGTAAAGATTGGGAAAGAAGCTGTTGTTGGAATAGGCGTTCAATGGGGATTGGTCAACGATGCGGTTGTGGCGTGGGCAAGGAACTTTGCTGCGGAAGAGGTAACACTGATAACTACTGCAACCAGGAGAATGGTACAGGATAAAGTAACCGATTGGATAGGCAGTGGTGAACCATTAAGGGAATTGGAAAAGCAATTACTTCCTGGGTTTGGCAAGGTTAGAGCAAAGAGGATTGCAGTAACAGAAGTTACAAATGCTTATGCAGGTGGGAATCTGGAAACATGGAAAGCAAGTGAGGTAGTGGATTATAAAAGATGGAACACTGCCGGAACTGATGTATGCCCTATTTGTGTTGGATTAGATCAACAGGAAGTACCGCTTAATGCTATGTTTCATTCAGACTATGATAGTAGCTCACATGAAAGACCGCCAGCACATGTAAACTGCATACTACCAGGAAATGAGGTTTTACCAATCGGTAAAATATCAGCAGCCGCACAATCTTTTTATGAGGGTGGGTGTATTGAAATTAGTCTTGCAAATGGAAGCAGGATTACCGTTACCGAGAATCACCCTGTACTTACAGATAGAGGTTGGATTGCTGCTCAATTCATTGATGTATTCAAGGATAGCATTTTTACCGTTGATGTCGAGAGGGTAGCGTCTTTTGTCAATCCAAACAATCAACAAAGCCCATCCATGATCCAGAATATATTTGCTGCGCTTGAAGAATCTATCTTTTGCAGTACCGTAAGAGTGCCATCCTCCCCCGAAGATTTCAATGGCGATGGGAGGAATATTCACGGTGATGTCAATGTTATAAGTGCCAATCGCCTTTTGGGTGATGACTTTGATGTTTTTGCTGATGAGAAAATGCGCAACATCAAGCTCGATTATGACAGCTTTGGATTTCGTCACCTCTCTTCTCTTGGCTTGTTTCACCTTCACGAAGCGGGGAATCGGTATGCCAGTAGTAGAGATGTGAGCAGCTTTGACTTGGTGCGCCCTTTGTCTCATGGTCATACGAGACCATCTAACAGTGCTGGAGCTGGAACGATTGCGGGGATTAATATTGGCTTCAATGAGGCGTTGTCTAAAAGTCCAACGATTAATACCTATCTCGCACGCCAATTTCTGTTCAGATTCGCCAGCGATATAACGCTTGAGAAAGTTGTCGAGATTAGGAATTTCGATTTTAGCGGGCATGTGTATGATCTCCAATGTGATGATTATGGTTTATATGCAACTAATGGAATTATAACACATAACTGCAAATGCTGGATTCAGCCAGTGGTGAAAGAGCCGTTATGATATTCAAGATATTCGGACTTGATAAACTAACCGCCAAGCTAAGACGCTTGTCTGCTCCTGAACTGACAAGGGAACTGGAAAAGACTACACTAAAGGCAGTGTTGTATGTTCATGGCAAAGTGCCTGCTTATCCTGCAGCTCCTGCTGGAAGTAAGTATGGACGAACTGGCACACTTGGAAGAGAGATAACAACAGACGTAAAAACGATGGGCAGTAATGTTATTGGTACGATAGGAAGTCCAACCCCTTACGCTCCCTGGGTAATTAGCGATCAAGCATTTCAAGGTAAAGGACCACAGACGAGAACACACACGTCAACTGGTTGGTACACTTTGCAGGCGGTTGTCAGGAAAGCGCAAGATGCAATTAATAGATTCTTTGAGGATCTTGTTAAAAGACTAACCCGATGAATGATAAAGAATGGGAGGAGTTCTTCAAGATGTTACGCAGGGCATTATTGCAGGTTGTAAGATGGATAGAAAAGAAGTATGGATGGTGATATAATAAATTGACAGGAGGTACGATGACTAACATAGTATTAGGAAATAAAGTAAAGGATATTGTAACAGGTTTTACTGGTATTGCTATATCAAAAGCAGAATACCTGAACGGTTGTGTTCGCTACTGCGTCCAGCCATTAGTCGACAAAGAGGGTAAATATCTCAAAGGTGAATATATTGATGAAGGGCAATTAGTAATTGTTGATAATGGAACGTTGCCATCAAAAGATAAAAAAGAACTCACTGGTGGACCAGAACATGACGATGCTTTAACACGGTCTGAAAACAGAATATAATATGATATAGGAGGTAGAGATGGATATATTTGGATTGAAAATATTAACTAAAAAGGGTCAGGAAAAACTTAAGCAAGACATGAAAGCCCAAGCAACCACAGAGATGGTTGAGTTTCTGTGCAACGTTGAAGGCAAGATAATATTAGACCCGAAAGAGGTGTTTTCTAAAAAGACAATTTCGGAACCACTGACAATTATTGGGAATAATCAGATTGTTGCGAATTGCATATTTCATGGTATTGATGGTTTTAGAATAAGATAGGTGTATGGAGTTAATCTTTTATGATATAATAAACTAACAGCCATCCTTCGGGATCGCATAACTTAGAGCCGTCAAATTGCCCGCTCCTTATGGAGTGGGCTTTATTTATTAAAGGAGTTATTTATGGGATTCAATCGACCATCATTCAGAACAGGACAGAATGGAATCGCAGTACCAACGACAGCTGAACAATGTACTGCTGCAGTAGTACCTCAGGGAATTAGGGTAGTGTATAGATCGAGATCTACTAATGCTGGACTTTTATATATTGGTTATTCTAAGGCAGATGCGGAAGCCAGAAACTTTGGGCTTGTACCGACTGGTAGCATTGCGCTTTTAGTTGATGATGTTGGTGATGTTTGGGTAGATGCTACAGTAGCAGATGACATAGTGGAGTGGTGTTATGAAGTGCCTATAGAATAATGGCAGTTCACGAACCGGGTGATCCGTTTGTAACTCTTACCTGGAAATTCGGCATGTTTGTTGCCTTTGACAGTTTTTATGGTTACTACACTAAGTCTGGAACGACAATGCAGCAATGCGTGGCGGTTTCTGGCACACCACAAGCAGATACTTATGCCATTGAATTCGCTACAGTATTTGGAACAATAGAGGTTCTACGGTTTTGGTCATATTTTATACATGCGCATGATACGACAGGAACACCAACAAAAGTACATTATGACTTATATGATAGGACAAATGTTGTGGATATAACACTTGACGGAACAGATTGCACTAATGTTGAAGTGGCTGCGTTGATGGGAAGGATTGACAAAAGCACAGCAGCGGTTCATTTAATGCATTCAGATGAAGTACGAATTGTGGATGGCGCAGTAGGGTTAGAACTTTCAGCCCCGTTTATTGTGAATGCTAAGAATGGAGCAGCCACAAGAATGAGATTTAACTTTACTGCTGATGGCAACCCTGTCCATTTTATATTATGCCATGAAGTTGTTTGGCGAGGCTTGAGCGGTAGCTCATGGTTACAGCCTTTTAGCGAATAGGAGAATTATATGAGACATAAACCAGGAAGTTTATTGGGAATTGAAGCACCTGCTATTGCTGAAATGGTTGTTAACTCGGCTTATAGCTATATTTCTCAATTAGGATCGCTTGCTACCAAAACACTTGCAATATCAGGAACACCAACCGGAGCGCAGAATGAAAATTTGTTTTCTGTGGTTGGAGGCGTTGAGGTACTTAGACTTTATGGAGTATTCGGTGTGGTCACAGATGTTTCGGCAGTTATAGCGGCATCATTCGATGTGTACGATGGAACTAATGCAGCAGTTCCGATTACTTCAGCTGCAGGAACGAACTTATCTGGATGCAGTAACGGTTCATTCATTGGAAGAAATGACCAGGCGGGAGTAGCAGTAGATTATCTGAACGCCGATCAAGTTCGTATCGTTGACGGGGCAGTAGGATTAGACCTGTTCGCTCCTCTTGTTATAAACGCAATGTATGGCGAGGACAATTATATTAGATTCAATTACACAAGCGATGGTGGCGGGGCAATCTTTACGCTTTACTTTGAATTAATATGGCGCCCATTGATTAGAGAATACGGGTTAATAGAGGCAGTATGATTCATAATCCTGGCGAAAGCCCTAATATACCAATAATCTTAGCAGAAGTTGCTGGATTAGACGGCGATGCAATGCGTGGCACAGATGATGCGGCATTGGCTGCTGTTCTGGGTGCATTGGATTCAGCGGAAGCAAGCGGAGCCGTAACTGCTGCAGATGTTGTTATGGCTTATATAAAGCAAATAGTAACTAATACTAACAAGATAGATTCTGTTGCCGCCGACGGACTGCTTGGAACTTTTAATTCACTCGCTTATCTAGTGAACAAAATAGAAAGACATTTACATAGTAGAGAGAGGTGGTTGGGATTAGCGGGAGCTTCCGAAGGATTTGCTCCTTATGCCTTACCTGTTGGAGACGCTGGAACTTTTGGCGCATGGACGGAAATACTTGATGCTGCCGATACTCCTATTATTGCAGGCTCTTTGTATTACGACCCCCACAGAATCTTATTGACTGATGTTCCAAAAACAAAAGCCTTGTTGTTTATGCAGTTTGCTTGGGGGCCAGTTGCAGCAACAGCTTATAGCAATGAAGATTATTCTGAGTTCTATACTGTACCTGAAAAGCCTGCTGATGGGAAAGCCTCCCCAATTATAATGCAACTCGAAGGGCTGCCAGTGGACACATTGTTATGGGCAAGGGCAAAACAAGAGGGAGCTGATGAAATCGACGGCACTGTTGATTTCTTCATTGGAATACACGAGTACGAAGGATAAGGAGCAATTATATGGAATATAAATCAATAGTTAGTACGAAAGAAGTTGATGGCAGAAGGGTCTCTGGGTTTGCTGCCATTTTCGGCAACGTAGACAGTTATAACGACCGTATGATTAAAGGGTCGTTTAAGAAAACGATCAAAGAAGGTATGGATCACATCCGCCACTTATGGCAGCATAGTTTTCGCAACCCTCCAACCGCAGTTATTAAAAATCTTGAGGAAGTAACAAGGAGTAAACTGCCTGATACTATCAAAGATAAATATCCTGAAGCTACTGGCGGACTATTGGTAGAACGGGAATACCTAGACACTCCACGCGGAGAAGAAGTGCTGCAGGGCATCACGACAGGTGCCATTAAAGAAATGTCATTTGGCTTTGATCCAATAAAATTTGATTTTGATGAGGAAGATGGCGTATTAATAAGGAGTTTACGCGAGGTGCGTTTATGGGACACCTCAGATGTGCTATGGGGCGCAAATCCCGCTACTGCTGCAGTTAAGTCAGCCGTCCGGTTCAAGGACACTGGTGCAGTTGATGAAGAGTGGCAAGCCCCAACGCTGGAAGATTTTACTAGCGGATTATGGGATGATCTATCAGACGCGGAGAAAAGCAGAATAACAAGTCATTATGCTTATGCCGGACAGGATGCGTTTGATCATATTAAATTTGCTCACCATAAAGTGAGCGATGGTGGAGTAGGTCCGGTAGTTTGGAAAGGTGTGGCTGGTTGTATGGCTGCGCTTATTGGGTTGAATGATATTCCTGAAGCAGACAAAAAGGGAGTATATGAACATTTATCCCGACACTATAAACAATTCGACAAAGAGCCGCCTGATTATGTGTTTGTTGAAGCCATGAGCAAAACCTTAGCGTTGTCTGATGAAGAGATAGCGCGAGGTGTTGCAGGTTACTTCAACAGTCGGGTAGCAGGAATCGAATTGTTATTTACTAATCTAAAAGAGCTGTTATCGACAGCCGAGCCGTGGGAAGCTGATAAGGTAAATCCCGCACTCACTATGTTAGCACTACAGAGATTAGAACTTATTACTAATCAAATTAAGACTATATAAAGGATAATAAAATGGATATTAATAAATTAAGAGATCAACTGGAAGCAGTTGTAGCAAAGGCGCATGTTATTAGCGATGACTGGAAAGGCAGAGAAGATGAAATGCCATCAGAAGTTGCTGATGAAATTAGCGCACTTGTTGCTGAAGCAGAGGAACTTACAAAGAAATTCCAGACAGCAAAGAAACTGGCTGCTGCAAGTGAATTCCTGACCAAAGGGTTAGGCACACGAGCCGCAGTACCAGGAATGGTTGCAGATGAAGCAGGAATAAAACCAACAATGGGCTTTAAGTCATTTGGAAAACAACTTATGAGTGTGGCGAATGCCGCTGGTGGGTTTCCAGATCCGCGTTTGATGGAGCAAAAAGCAACTGGAATGAGCGAAGGAGTACCTGCTGATGGTGGGTTCTTAGTTCAGGAAGATTTTGCTGCTGAATTACTCAAACTGACATTTGCTCAGGGTGAGATCCTCAGCCGTGTAAAACGATTCCCGATCAGTGCAAATTCTAATAGTCTGCGGACTACTTATCTTGATGAAGGCAACCGCACAGATGGCCACCGTTGGGGTGGCGTGCTTGCTTATTGGAAGGGTGAGGCTGTTGAGAAATTAGCAACAAATCCAACATTCGGTCAGTTGTTGCTTGAACTAAAGAAGCTAATTGGTCTGTGTTATGCAACCGATGAGCTGCTTCAAGATGCTTTGGCATTAGAGGCAGTTATTAGTTATGCGTTCCAGATGGAATTCACGTACCAGATCGAAAATGCTATTATCAATGGAACAGGCGCAGGGCAACCTCTGGGTATTATAAATGCACCTGCATTAATCCAGGTTGCTAAAGAAGCTGGACAGGCTGCAGATACCATCGTATCAGAAAACATCCTGAATATGTGGTCTCGCTTGTGGGCACCAAGCCGGAAGAACGCGGTATGGTTCATTAATCAGGACTGCGAACCTCAACTTCACAGTATGTATGTAGCAGTTGGTGCAACAGGTATACCTGTATATCTGCCTGCTGGCGGATTATCCGCTACACCGTATGCGACCCTTTATGGCCGCCCAGTGATTCCTGTTGAGTATTGTCAGACTGTAGGCGATCTCGGAGATATTATCTTTGCAGATTTCTCACAGTATTGGATGATTGACAAGGGCGGTATGCAGCAAGCAACATCAATTCACGTGAAATTTGTGGAAGATGAAACCACATTTCGCTTCGTATTCAGAACTGACGGGCAACCGTCATGGCCTGGAACATTAACCCCAGCAAATAGCTTAACGACCTTAAGCCCGTTTGTTGCATTAGCTGAAAGAGCATAAAGGAGAATAATTATGTTACAACTACCGCAAGGTGGATTATTGATTAACGGATTTAAGCCCCAGACTAACGCGGGCATTATCACTGGCGATTACATCAGCATGAAAACTGCTCATAAAGTTTGGGTTGTATTTCACATGGCACAAGGAGCAGCAAACCAAGCTGTTCTAAGTCTGATGAAGGCAACTGGCGTTACTCCAGACGGGGCAGTAGCAGTTACGGCTGTAATGCCGATTTGGTATAACTTGGATTGTGATACTGATATTTTCACTCAGGCAACCAGTGCGGCAACTTATACGCTTGACGCTGGAACTAATGTGAAACTGGTGATCTTCCAAGTTGATCCTTCATACCTACCAGGTTTTGATTGCTTGGCTGGAAAGGTGGGGGCATCAAGTGGATCGAACATTATTGGATGCACTTACATCATTGAAAATCGTTACAAACAGGCATCACCGCCTTCAGTGATTATTGACTAACAAAATGGGGGTGTAAAAGCCCCCTACATTAAAGGAGTTTTATTATGGAACTATATTCACGATGGTACACGGGGAGTATGCACATTTCCCCTGGACTTGATGGTGATGCGAAGGAGTTCTTTGTTGATTCCGGAAACGGCGATGACGACAACCCTGGAGTAACACCAAGAAAAGCAAAGAAATCTTCACAAGCTGCTATTAATTTGTGTGTTGCTGGGCGTGGTGATACTATTACACGCTTACCAGGCGGAGAAGCTGTTACCACGCCGGTTCTTTTTAACAAAAGCGGCATTACCTACAGGGCAGTAAACTATGGAGCAAACCCACAGGCGAAAGGAGAGATATTCTCAATCTACAATACAACTGCAGATGAATTTGCGGGCATTATCACTGAACGTTGCAAAATAGAAGGAATTGGATTTGCAAGCGAAGATTCACGAGCCACATTCTTTTATGGTGCTGCTCTAATGGTAGGAAATACGCCAGATGATGCTTTGCCATTTGGTGTTCATATTAAAAATTGTCGGTTCCCGAAATGGGGAATGGATAATAGAATCGGTCTTGCGCTTCAAGGACCAACTGATATTCTTGTAGAAGGATGCAGCTTTGAAGGAGTTGGTGGTGATCTTGAAGCAGGAATATATCTTCAGGGTGCCGCTCAGAATGTAAACATCTTTAATAACATCTTCCGCGAATGCACTTACGCAATTGAATTTGGTGCATTTGCTGGCGGTGGGCCAGAATGTATTATCAAAGGCAATATCATGCAGGATTCCAAATTCTTAAGTGTTCCAGCTGCTGGCGCACTCACTGGATCCCTACTTGATAACTGGTCACCGTATGCAACTGATGGAACAACCTATAGTGATACGGTTAATGCCTTACAAGCACTGGGATTGGTTTTCTCAGGTAATCATTACGCAACTGCGTAAAGGAGTAAATTATGATTAAGTGTCCAAAGTGTGATGCTGAATGTAAAGACGTTCTTGTTGGTTGGATTGACTGCGAAGCATGTGGTCATTCCTTCTTCAAAGAAGCCCCCGTTAAGAAAATTGTCAAGAAAGCTAAACCTGAAAAGGTAGAAAGCGAGGAATAGAATGGCTAAAGCAGTTGTTAAAAAGACTACCGACTTGGTAGTCAAAAGGACTGCCAAACCACGCAAGAAGATAAAAGTAAAAGAGGTTGATCCTAAGATTAGAAAGGCGATACAACGCCGATATGGGATCAAGTCAGCGAGAAGGGGTGGGAGATATTCCACCCCTGACGAAATAGCTGAACGCCCTGGAGCGTGGAACGGGAATGTCTCTGACTTACTTGAAGAAGAGATAGAGCATGGCAGCGAATGATTATTGCACTGCCGATGAAGTAAAAGAGGCTATGTCTGGTTCCGGGTGGGACGCATCAGACGATGCACTACTCACAACATTAGCTGCTAGAGCTTCAAGAGCAATAGACCGATATACGAAACGGGAACCTGGTGCTTATTATGTTAACGCAGACACAACCAGATATTTCACCGCTGACGGCGAAGTTGATCTGCAAATAGGTGAAATGGCTGCTGTTCCAACCACTGTGTCATTTGCGGAGGATGGGGATCTAACAAGTCTAACTGCATTAGTGGCTACTGATTATTTCATGGAGCCGTACAATGCGCTGGTCGAAGGATTGCCGTATAACTTCATCAGGCTTGACACGCTTAATGGAGATTGGCACTATTGGCCAGGCTTCCAGAAGTCAGTTGTTATTGTAGGAAAGTTTGGTTATGCTGCAGCAGTACCGGATGACGTGAAACAAGGCACAATCGTTCAATGCGCTCGTTGGTTCAAAAGAGGGCAGCAAGGATTCCAGGATACTGGAGCAATAGTCGAGTTAGGTCAGTTGAAATATGTGAGGATGATTGACCCTGATGTTCAGGCGATGGTAGATTATTTAAGAAAGGTAACTATATGACCTATGATCTTGAAACCGCTCTGACTAACATTCAGACGATGGTAAAGACTATCGCTGCTGAGATTAAAGCTGCGCCAGTTGGACCGCCAGAAGGCATACACCAGTACCCATTCTCTTTGGTTTATATTAAAGAGTTTGAAACATTGGGTGGGAGTAAGGGCTGGGATGAGGTAATTGATACGATTGTTATTGAAATACATCTGACAAGGCAGAACTTGCCAACCGCTTATAAAGCCGCCTTGCCGTACAGAATACAGATACATGAAAAGCTGATTGCTGATCCTACTTTGGGAGCATCAGTTGATACGTTCACAGATTTTAGAGGTACATTCGGCTATATGGAATATGCTGGAGTTGGTTCAATCGGCTGGCAAATGGAACTGGATGTCAAGGGCAAAGTTACTATATAAAGAGGTAAAACTATGGTGAAAATAGGATTGGTTCATATTGGTGGATCTCTTCGTGGGATACCAGCTAGGAATTTATCAGTTGATGAAGTTAAAAAGTATGGCGGAGAAGATTACCTGACCATGAACGGTGTATATAAAAAACCAACGCCAAAGGCTAACAAAATGAGCTTAGGCGGAAAGGAGAATAAAATAGATGAACGGAATTAAACGATTAAGAAGGATACAGTTTTTTAAGGAAGCCGCTGCAACTAAAGGCACAATCGGTATTGCCACGTCTGTTCAAAGGGTAATTGGAACGGTTGATGACCAACGGGTAATGCACTTCCCGGATGAAGATATTGGTTATCTGGTAGATGTTGAACGGGTCAGCAATCCTTACAAGTTCGCAGTATTAGAGATTGAGGAAGGGCCAGCCACATTTGAACAACTTGGTTATCATTTATGCGCAGGTATTAAACGATTAGATACGGGTGCTGCTGATGGTGGTGGAACAGGAGATGTTTGGACTTTTCCATTCTCATACATTGAACCAGTAAATGATTTTTCAACCTACACAATCGAAGCTGGCGATAATGAGGAAATGGAGATCCTTCCTTATGGTTATCTAAGTGCTTTCAAGCTATCAGGTAGACCTAAATTACCGATAATGTTCAGTGGTACTTATGAAGCACGGCAAGCAGAAAGAAACAAGGTTGCTGTAGATGATGCAGTGTATGTGGATGGTCCTCCAGGAACTATTACCCCTGTAGTTGCAGGACAATTACCGGAATTTCCAGTTGGTTGCAATGTAAGGATAGAGGGTGCAACTATTGACAATAACAATGGACTAAAGACAGTAACAGTAACTACTGCTGATGTATTAACAGTTAGTGAAACACTATCTATCCAGGCATCAGAAGCGGCAACAATTCAGCAGGACTTCACTGATAGCGCAGCACTTCCTAATGTTGAGGATATTCTATTCTCTAAAACTGCGTTATCTATTGGACCTGATACCGGATCATTTGGTGATGGTGCTATGACTGCTTTACTGATGGGCTTTGACTTGGAAGTTGCAACAGGCATCCAAGCACGACCCGCTGCAAGTGGACAGCTTTTTTTTCCAAGAGCAGCATTAGTAAATCCAGTCATTGTACTAAGAATGACAGTTGAATGGAACGGCGATTCGAGTGATGAGAAGCAGTTATGGAAAGACGGTGGACATGCCGGAAGATTGGTCAGAATAAAAGTTGAAGGATCAGAATTAGCAACCGCTGGCGCATACACCTATAAGACTTTAATTATTGATCTTGCTGGACAGTACGAGAAGTTTGAGAAACTCGGCGAAGATAACGGAAACGATATTGTAGATATTATATTCCGCGGTCAGTACAACACAACCGAAGCAGCATTTTCAACCATCACGTTAGTTGTTGATGACTTAAACGCATTACCATAATCGAAAGGAACAGAATGAGCAAGCTGGTATTTGAAGCACCAACTCCGCAAACGCCCGGATATTTAAGGCGGGTAAAGAAGGGACTGGAATTTAGAAAAAAGCTATCTGGTCTTGATATGTCTGAGACTGCATGGATTGGAGAAATGATTGATTTCCTTGTGGACTATGTTACTGAGCCTGAGGACAGAGAAGAAGCCAAAGAAGCCATGTGGGATGTAACAGAAGAAAAATACTATGACATGCTAGATGCGATAGTTGGCAACCAGGAAGAAGATGAAGAGGGTGAAGAAGAAAACCCTACTGTAGCAGAGACACCATTAGTAAAATCGGAGCTGCCAGAAAAGGAGGAATAGGTATCGAGCTTCCATTATGGGTACTTTGGCTTCAAATGGCGGATTTCTGCCATATACCAGTCTGGCAATTTATAGATGAATGTTCTAAAG
>SDBT01014227.1_pt1 | contig 12700 bp, 22 predicted proteins | sample 2277101 | NCBI WGS metagenome assembly SDBT01 (sample SAMN10404973, study PRJNA504765) | marine sediment metagenome | isolation source: marine sediment core GS10_PC15, 103 cmbsf | place: Arctic Ocean: Southern Knipovich Ridge | collected 2010 | reverse complement strand
ACCTGCCATTGGTATCCGGTGCTAACACCTGCCCAACAAGCGAACAGGTGTTCACAAGTGCCACAACACACGCCAAACACGTGTTTACAGGTGTTTCACGTGTGTATACAGGTGTATTCGGGTGTGGAAACGTGGGGGTGGGGGCGGGAAATCGTGGCGGTTCGGGACTCCTAATTCCCACCCTTCCAACCACAATATGCAAAATTATCGTTTTTACACCAAATATACCCTACAAACCCCTGTTTCGCACCTACACACCAAAAAATGAAAGTGTTGCTATATATAACAAAAATGTGGTTGCTCCATGGGGCTGGTAAACACATTTCTCTGCGAACCACTTGACATTATTATTAAAGTGTGATATAATAGTATAAAATAAAGGAGTAAATGATGGAAATGAAAAAAATAAAACTTGACATTTGCAGTGAAATATGGTATAATATATGTGTAAGTTTGAAAACACATAAATAGGGGGGAAATGATATGTGTAATAGTAAGACTGAATATCAGGTAGAATTAGTACCGAGAAGGGCACTCAATTTTATTTCGGTATATGCTGATTGTGATGAGGATGCAAGGGAGATTGTCGAAAAATTAATAGAGAATGGACAGATTATGAATCTTGTTGAAGGTCTACATTCTGATGAAAATTACGAAATCGGCAAAATAACCTAAGATGGAAGTAAGGTCAGAGTTACATTGTCATGAGTGTGATTTTTATGTACAATTCACTTATGATGATGGACTTAATGGAAATCATGTAATTGAATGTCCCAAATGCGGACATGAACATTGTAGAGTAATTCAAGATGGAAAGATTACGAGTGATAGATGGGATTCGAGAAATCAAAATTCTTATGCGTGTTCAGCAGTACAATACACAGCAATTAGTATAGAAATGAGTGTGTATGTGGCTAGTAGTAGTATAGAGTTAACTAGTTCATGGATACAAACGGCATATGCAACGGGATCTAAGACAACGAGTTAAGGGGGGAATATGAATTTATTTAAAGATATTAAAATCATTTACAATTCTTGGTCGGAAAATTGTGGTTGGTATTTTGCATATAGAAATGATAAATACGGACACGAATATAGCAAGACTACTCCAGAAATACAAATAAAAATTATTGAAGATATGTTAAACACCATGAAAAGGGTAAAGAAGGATGGGGGAAGCTTTAAATTTAATAAGGGGGAAATTATGAACGATTTAGATATAGCAGATTGTATATACGATACATTGGAAGAAAAAATGGGGTCTCTCTATACGACCGAAGAGATAGAAGGTTTAGCACGTGAGATATGTCGTAAATTGAGTATATGTGAAAAATGTGGAAAGGAATTATAAAGGGGAAAACTAAATGAAAGAAATTTTTAAGAAATCAGAACATGAAGAAATAATGGATGAGTTAAGGGAAATAAAGAAATCTCTACCTACAATACCATATATACCATATGTGCCACCTTATGACCCATGCAGGCATTGTCATCCGGGATGGGGTTGTGGGAATTGTCCATATAGATATGACCCGGATTGGAATAGATTTCATCCACCATGGTATTGTGACCAATACATTTACCCATATTCAAATACAGTGACCGTAGGGACTGCGGTTGAGGTTCCAACATGCATTTAAAAATAGGGGGAATAGTTTTTAAAATAAACTTTGTAGATGATTTACGTGACGAGTCCGGGAAACGTGTAAATGGGATTATAAAGACAGACCAATGCACAATAGATGTAGCTACAGATATAACAGAACAAAAACAACATTCAGTAATATTTCATGAAGCATTACATGGTATACATACACATTATGATGTGGATGGTGGGGAACATATAGTAACTAAGATTGCAAATGGACTATATGCGTTTATTGTAGATAATCCGGTGTTCATAAGGGAATTTATAAAACATAATGAAAAACTCAACAAAGTCAACTAAAGAATTAACTAAATGGAAACCAATAGGTAGAAATGCTGATGGAACTTTTGCAATAGGCAATAAAGAACAAAGAAAAAAACCTCTTAATGTTGGAGATTTCCTTGATTCTATTGCATATGTAGGAAATGAAACTGGTGTACCAATATTAGTACAAGCAATAAGAATGGCTTATAGTGACCCAAAGTTAATGGGCAAAGTATTGGATAAATTTGTTTCTAATGCAGGTGATAAAGATTTAGATAAAAAAGAAGCTATCCAAATTATTATACAAAATTATCTTGGTGAAAAGACAGACGAAAAGATAATTGAGGTAGATGTAATCAAATAATGAAAACATATATATCTTTTGATAATGGAATAGAAGATTATTCTGCTATAATATATTTTAAGGTTGTTAATGGCGTTTATGAAATTATAAAAATAAAACATTGCGGGGTGCTACGGTAGCAGATTTGTCTCATAAGCAAGTCGATCGGGTTCGACTCCCGACCTACGCAACCATCATGGGGATATCAGGTATTCGACAGCTTTGCATTCTGGGTTAGCTCCCGGTTATAGGCTCCGCTGGACACGTGTTCGATTCACGTTATCTCCACCATTAATGAGGGAAGGACTGCATGGTATTCTTAGAGGGCTGTCCATCGTGGTGGGTGAGGGGTTCACTCATCACATACAAAAGTTTATAAAGAATTGTTAGGGGGTTACAAAGAATGAAAGAATATAGAGGGGGAATCCTACGAACAAGTGAGTTAGTCTTTAGAGGTTACATGACTGATTTTTTCACTGGAAAAAAAAGGATAGTCAACAAGGGACTTCTATTGTGGGGGATAAAAAGAAAAATAACTGATTTTCCTTTGGGTTTTGATGAATATGAATTTTCATTTTCAGCAGATGATTTACCATTATTAAAAGAAGGATGTTATCCCGGTGATTTAGAATTAAAGGCAATACCGAAAGCAGATGGATATTTTGAATTAGTACCAGTATAGAATGTGAGGGAAGTGTTTACGCAGCAGAAGGGTAGCACACAACGGAATGGCGTGGGTTGAGTTTCGTGTCTAAGGGGGATTTATGTTAGAAGAAAGAAATGAGCTTATCTTAGAATATTGTAGAAGATGTGGTTGCGAATTGACTTTTAGTGTTCATGGGTTTGGTTACGTGTTAAGAGACAAGAAAAGAAAGATTGAAGTTCTCGACCGAAACGATATTATACTAGAGGCAACAAAACTTAATAAAATACATAAATTAGAAGAACAATTAGAAACTGAAAAAGATTTTAAAAAGAGACGATTAATTCAAAGTCATTTCTATTTTACAGATAATATGCCGAAGTAGCTCATTGGTAGTAGCCACCGGCTGTTAACCGGAAGGTCGTAGGTTCAATCCCTACCTTCGGAGCCATTTTAGAGGATTCGTATAACGGCTATTATGCAAGGTTTTGAGCCTTGAGACGTAAGTTCGATTCTTACATACCATACCGATATAGTTCAATGGTAGAACTGTCGCCTGATGAGCGATGAATCTTTGTTCAATTCAAAGTGTCGGTACCATGCCTGTATCATATAACGCCATTATGCCTGTTTTGTAATCAGGTCATTTCCGTTGGATTCGGAATATGGGCTCCATTTAAGAAGGGGGAATCATGAATAAAAAACTTGATGATATAAAATATGAGATTATAGACATTATGAATGACATTCAAGATAAAGCAAGTGAAATTAAAGAGATTACAACAAGATTAGAAAATATATGGATTACTCTTGAAGAAGTAAATGAATTAGATTTCTAGATAGAAAATAATTTCTAGGAGAGATTATGAAAAATTTTGCATTAATGACGAGAAACGAAGTTATAGGTATATTGATGGCTATGATAGGTTATTTAGCTACAGAAGCAAGTTCTGCACCAAGAAATACAAGGATTCAAAATGCATATAAAAAAATATGTGATTTAACAAAATAGCGGGTATAGTACAATGGTAGTATTAGCGGTTTCCACCCGACAGATTGCAGTTCGAGTCTGCATATCCGCTCCATATATACGCCTATGGCAGATTGGAATATGCACGTGACTACTATCCACATAAAGTGGGTTCGATTCCCCTATGCGTTATCATTTAAAGAAGGGGTTATCATGCGAAACAAAGTAAAAGCAAAAGCATTAAATTACGTACATGTTGGGAAAGAATTGGATTATAAACGTGTAGTATTAGATTTCGAAGAATATTTGAATAATGAAGAAGCTATGAATGAATTAAAAAGTATGAAATGTACCCAATATTCTGTTGTAGATATCATAAGAGAAGTATGGGAAGAAATAAAGAGTAAAGATTAAAGGGGGAATTATTGTGAATATGAAAACTGTAGATAATCTCAAATTAATACTAGAGATTATATATGGAGACCATTATCTAAAGACTTATTTCAGTCTAAGATTTAAAGACTTAAAGATTGAACAACCTATAGATAAGATGGTTACAGATTTTGCACAATTTAGGAATGGTATTGTTAAAGAGAAAGTAGAAAAATCAACTCCTAAAGAACCGCTACTTTCAGTTACTAGAACAATAGACTTAACATAAAGGAATACGCAGGTTGTTAGTAGTAGTGGCAACACGACTGGCTCCAAACCAGTAATCCGAGGTTCGATTCCTCGACTTCCTGCCATATATATGAGACAAATCAAATTACCTCATGAATTTACCCCACGTGATTACCAAATACAAATGCTTACAGCTAGGCAACGTGGTTTTTTACGAGAGGTCTACATTCTACACAGACGTGCCGGAAAAGATTTAACTGCTATCAATGATATGGCAAAAGCTGTTATAGAAAGAATTGGAGTATATTATTACTTATTTCCGACTTTTGCACAAGCTAAGAAGGTAATTTGGGATGGCATGACAAGTGAAGGTCGTAGGTTTATAAATTACTTCCCACCTGATTTAATCAGAAAAATTAATGGAACAGAAATGAAGATAGAGTTCATTAATGGCAGTATTATGCAATTAATTGGTACTGATAACTTTGATGCTATTCGTGGAACTAACTGTGTAGGTGCTACTTTTTCTGAATATGCCTTACAAGACCCAAGAGCATGGGATACTATTGAACCTATTTTACTAGAAAATGGTGGATGGGCTAAATTCCTATACACACCTAATGGTAAAAATCATGGTTATGATTTATATGAGCATGCGAAACGAGACCCAGAATGGTTTACTTTACTACGTACAATAGACCAAACTTGTAGGGCAGATGGTTCACCTGTTATCACATTAAAACAAATCAACAGTCTTAGAGCACGTGGTGTTGCAGAAGAATTTATCCAACAAGAATATTACTGTAGTTTCCGTATGGGTACAGCAGGAGCATATTATGCTAAATTAATGGAAGATGCAAGACAAGATGATAGAATCAGAAGGGTTGCATTTGATAATAGTTTACCAGTGCATACTGCTTGGGACATCGGAGTGAATGATTTTACTTCAATAATCTTCTTCCAAAAAATGTATAATGAATATCATATAATTGATTTTTATGAAAACATGGGAGAAGGAGTACAATTCTACGCTCAAATTCTTCAAGATAAAGCAAGAGAAAAAAGATATTATTATGGAAACCATTATGCTCCCCACGATATAAGAGCAAGAAGTTTCGCAGCAGATGGTAAATCTACATTACAAGTGGCACATAGTTTAGGACTATATTTCCAACCGTTACCAAAAACTAATCTACAACAAGGACTTGCAGCAGTAAGAACTCTGATTCCTAGATGTTACTTTGATGAAAAAAATTGTGGAATGCTTGTTAGACATTTAGAGAATTATACAAAAGCATGGAATAACACACTTAAAGTGTGGATGGACACTCCAAAACATGATGAACATTCACATGGAAGTGATTCTATGAGATATTTTGGTCTCGCAGAGAAATCAGAAAAAATCCTTGGTGAAGATGATTTCACAAGTATGAATAAGCAGATGGAGTACATAAAGGTTCACAGCAACAAATATAGCGGGTATTAATGATGTTTAACAAAAAAAAATATAATAAACAATATTGTATCGAGAATAAAGAACAAATAAAAGAATATAAGGAACAGTATCATCTAGAACATAAAAAACAAATTTTAGAACACAAAAAACAATATTATATAAAAAACAAAGAAGAAAAATTAAAATATGCAATACAATACCAGAAAGATAATCTTGAATATATAAAAGAGTATAAAAAAAAATATTATCAAACAGAGGTTGGCAAAGCAACTACTCGGAAAAAAAATAACAAAAGACGTCAACTTGGGTTTACACCATTAAATGAACCATTTAGTGATTGCGAAGGGCATCATATTAGTGAAAATTTTGTGGTATATATTCCTAGAAAAATACATAAGTATTTATATCATAGTATATGGAATTGGAAGAATATGGATAAAATAAATAAACTTGCAATAAGTTTTTTATAAGGAGTTTTTATGCCAAAAAAAGCAGCATTTTTAGAAAAGACAGAACAATCTGTAGAAAATAAAGAATATTCAAAAAAAGAAAAACTTAGACAGTATGTATTAGAGAAATATGTTTATGGTAGAGAGGGGATGGAACCATATCAAAATGAATGGAAAGAACATTATCTTAATTACAAAGGAACTCGTTCAGATGTAAAAGAAGATTGGCAAAGTAATTATACGTGTTCTACATTAAAAGAAATTTCACGTGTTAAAGTTCCATTGTATATGAATATTTTATTTAGTAAAGGGATTGACTCTTTTGATATAAAACCCGGAGAATTAGAAGATGAAGAAAAAATACCTATATTAAAAGATATCTTAAAATATCAACTGCGAAACATAGGTAAAAAAATAGGTGGTTTTTTTGGGGAATGGGGAAATTATACTAAACAATTTGAGATGTATGGATATACTGCCGGAATGTGTTATTGGAAAAAAGAGAGTAATTTAAAAGGTAAAATCACATTCGATGGTGCAGATATGCGTACTCTAGACGTTTTCCATTTCTTTCCAGACCCAGCAGTAGTTGGATTAGATAGTTGGAAAGTAATACTTACTAGAAATGTATACATCAGTCATCTAAGACGACAAGAAAAATTAAAGATTTACAAGAATGTAATAGACCTCAAAGATACTGGACAACCAAGTGAAGATGATGCAGTTCTTATTACTCCAACAGAACAATTACCGGTAGAAGATAAGCAATTAGATACACGTGTCGAGTTAATAGAATATCATGGTGAAGTTCCTAAATCGCTTTTAGAAGGGGATTTAGATGATATTTCTGATATTGACCCTTATGAAGATGAATATGTTGAAGCTATTGTTACATTAGGGAATAGAGAAGTGGTATTAAGAGCTAAACCATATCCGTATGATTGTGGGAATATTTTCTTTGAAAGTTGCAAAGATAGAATGCTTACAGAGCGTTTTGGTATTGGTACTGGTGAAGATATTGAAGCAATGGCAGAAGAACTTACCAATGCCCATAACAAACTAAGTGATGCTATAAATATTATATGTAACCCAATGGGTATTATTAACCCACAACAGATATCTGGACTTTCCAGTACATTGATAACACATCCGGGTAAAATGTTCGTTGCGAATTCTATGGTAGAAGATGTGAGAAAAGCATTATCCTTCATAGATACTACATCCGCAGCTGCTGCTTTAAATCCACTAATAAAATTTATCGAAATGCTAGACCAAAGAATCATGAAGTTATCGCAAGCTGTTCCTGCCATATCTCCTGTCGCTGAAAAAGGACAAATGCATGAGACTTTAGGTGGAACACAGATACAACAAGCCAATGCAGCAGAACCGATTAAACATGTAGTTAAACATGAACTTGAACCTGCTTGGGAACAAATGCTAAGTATTTTTTATAAATTAGATATACAACTGTTTCCTAAGAGTATGGCTTATAAAGTACTGGGTAAAGATGGAGCTGAACAATGGGCAAAAATGTTTGGTAATAGAAAAACTATTACTAAAGAAGATTTAGCATTAGTAGGAGACCCGGATTTTATACCAAGAGGAGTTACAGTATTTTCAGAAAAACAAATAGAACTTCAAAATTTACTAGAGTTCTTACAAATATTAAGAGATACTGTAGTACCGGTCTTACAAGATGGACAACAAGTACCGGGAGCAGACGGAAAACCTCAAATGGAACCTGTTGGGGATATACAAGAAGTTATTAAGAGAATAGCTCAATTAATGCAATTTGAAGATATAGATTTATTGTTACCTAAGTTAAAAGAACTTAGAGACAAACAAAAAGCTGCTAAAAAAATGATGAGTGAAATAAGAGCTCAAACCGAAATTCCCACTTTGGATAATGCAGGTGAGGTTGCTCCGTCAGGAGCTCCCCCTGCCCCACCTGCTTTGAGCTCTATGAAAGGTGTGGGAGCCAAAATAAATAATTTTAAAAGGGGATAAATGAATGGATTTACAAAAAGAAATCATTAAAGAAAAGAAAAAGAAAGAAGAATTAATAAAGGAAGAATTAAAAAAAGATATTGAATGTGGCGAAAAATTGTCTGCTATGAGGGGAAGTCCCGGTTGGAAGTATGTAGAAGATTATTTAACAAAAGAAATGGAAATTGCAATGAATGGTCTACTCGCTTCTAAATTAGAAAGGGATATATATTACTTTCAAGCAGTAGTCACTGTTATTAGAAATTTATTGGAGAAAGTTGGTGTGAGTTTCCAACATGCTAGCAATGCTAGAGAAATACTCAAAAAATATAAATAGGAGATAGCTAATGTCAAAAGAGAATCCCAATTTAGATATCCCAATCGAGGGAGAAATATCTAAGGTGACTGATGTCAAAAGCAAACTTTCGTTAGAGGAAATAGAAGCGGAAGTGAGTCGCAGAAATAAAGCAAAGAAGTTTGAGAATAAACCTGTAAAGAAACCGAATATAGTAGACCCACTAGAAATAGACCCAAATGATAAACCACCTGTTAAAGAAATAGAAGAAGTACAATCAGACCCAAGACTTAAAGACAAAACAGCAGAAGAATTACAGGATATGTATTTGAATTTAGAAAAATTACAGAAGTCTCAGACTGATGAGTTAGGAACATTAAGAAAAGAGAACAAAGACTTCAAAGAACAAGAAGATAAAGATAAGGTTCTGAATCTTCAAGAGATTGAAAAGAAAATAATGCCGGAAATTGAAAACTGGGCTCCTGAAAAAAGAGCTGAATGGTTTAAACTATTCAACACTGAACCCGAAAGAGCTTTAGCCGAAGCAGTAAAAGAGATTGTAAAACCCCTTACGAAGAACCTAGCGGTTGGTAGTAATGTTCAAGAAGTCGAAAGATTAACAGACTTACACAAAGTTGATGTTGTTCCTTATGTAGAAAAAGAAGTAGATGCTCTCATATCTGCCAATGAAAGTTGGTGGAAACAATATGGGACAAAAATATTTGAACATGCTTACGATGTATTTAGAAATAGAAATTTCGATAAGTATGCTGCGATTAGAGAGAAAAACATCAAAACGAAAGATGATGAAAGAACAGTCATAGAAGAAGAAAAGAAAAATCAAACATACGTTGAAGGGGCAAGACCTGTAAAGCTTATAAAAAGTAAGAAAGTTTTAACATTAGAACAAATTCAGGCTGCTGACCCAAATTTAGCGATGACTGTAATTAAAAAAGAACTACTTAAACGAGGCGTAAAGGTCGATGATTAAATAAAAGTTAAAGTTAAAATAATATGTTTAATAAAAGAAAATATATGAAACAATGGCATCAAGACCACCCTGAACAAGGGAAACAATGGCTTCTTAATAATCCTGAATATATGAAACAATATTATATTGATAATGAAGGAAAAATAAAACAATATCGTATTGATAATATTGAAAGACGGAAGGGATATCAGAGACAATATCGCCAAACAGAAGCTGGTAAAGCGACTACTCAAAGAGGTAATGCTCAAAGACGAACTATAATGAACAATATTGTTAATACTTTAACTGTTCAAGAATGGGAAGATATATTAGAACAATACAATTATAGATGTGCTTATTGTGGAATAGAGTTTAATTGTGAAAATTTACCCACAAGAGACCACATTATCCCAATAAGTAAAAGTGGACACAATATCAAAGAGAATGTTGTCTCCGCTTGTCAAAGTTGTAATTCTAAAAAATATAATCACGTCATAGTTAAAGTAGACGATTAAATAGTGGGACATTGGGGGAATAAAATTAAAGGAGAAAATTTGACCAATGTCAAAAATATTAAAATTCTTATTACGTATTTTAAAAAATGCTTTAATGCTTCCTGTATTAATAGCGTTTGCTGATATGGAAGGAAATATCAGTACTAATACAACAGAATTAATCAATACGTACTACGATAAAGTAGCTCTTAAAGCAGAAAAACCTTATGTTATTTTAGAACAGTTTGCCTTAAAGAGCAAAGATATTCCTAAATATAGCGGTGCCACTGTACAATGGTGGAAAACCATTCCTATAGACGTAACAATAGCTGAACTAACAGAAGGAATAAGTCCAGACCCAGATACACTACAATTCCAAAACGTAACTGCTACCGTAGGTATCCATGGAAAAGTATTAGTTGTATCTGAATTTACTGGATTAATTTCTATTGACCCAGAACTATCAACTAAAGCTGCATCACTTGGAATACATAGAGGAAAATATATTGATAGAATGTATTGGGAAGCTCTAGTTAAAAACTTATATCCAATGAGAATAGATGGAAATGCAACTTATGAACTAGCTGGTTCAGATGATGCAAGTGGAACTTCAACAACAGTATTAATTAATGACGCAACTGTAACAGATGTATATGAAGGTGGAGTAGTAGTTGTAACAAGTGGTAATAACAAAGGAATGGGTGGATATGTTGCTCCTCACGTTGCAACCGAAATTACATTATCCACAACTAAACCTAGTTATGCACTTAACGAAGCATGTGCAAGCGGAGATACATTTAAAGTAGCTAACTCAACTGGAATTACTGCTGCTGATGAACTAACATGTGCTGCTGTAGCTAAATCTATGGTAGTACTATTAAGTAATCATGCAATGGCTAAAGAAGATGGATACTTTATAGGAGTATTATCTCCATTTACACAATACGATATCAGAAACGATACTAACTGGATTAATGCTGACCTTTACTCTGGTGTTAAAAAACTGTATAATGGTGAAGTAGGAAGTTGGGGTGGAGTGAGATTCGTTATGGATACACTTCCTTGGAGAAGTACTGCTGGAACAATGGGAACATATGCTGTTGCTGGTGCTGTATTCCATACACCTATATTCGGACAAGAATGTTATGCTGGTGTAAGAATTCAAGGCGTACAAGACCAACTTATCTTCCATGGTAAGAAAGAAACTGGTGACCCATTAGAAATGTTCAGTACTGCTGGATGGAAAGCTCATGTATGTATGAAAGTACTTAATGCTGTCTGGGGTGTACAAATTTTATCGGGGGCAACCTCTATAAGTTAATCCCATAGCTAGACAATAAAATTAAGTGGGGGACTTACCCCCACTTTTAAAATGTCACAAATTAAATTAAAGGAGAGAAAACATGGGAACTAAACATATAATCGGATGGGAAAAAAATGTACCTTATAGTTGCGAATTTACAATCGCTTCTGCTGGTGCCACTATGGTAGTCGATGTACAACTTTTGGATTATGCTGGAAATGCTTTAACTGAAAAGGCTGCTGTTAATATGTACTACTCAACTGATGCAACTGGATTAGCAGTAGAACAACTTGGTGCTGCAAATGTCGTAGCTACAGATGGTATCATAATCGAAACTCTGACAAAATACGCTGCTGTAGGTATTTCAGAAGAAGATGGTACTCTTGGAATGACTTTAGATGGTGATGGAGCTACTAGCACTTATCTTAATATCATATTCCCGGATGGACACGTTCAAACAAGTACCGTAATAGCGTTTAATGCTTAAAAATAATACAAAGGAGAAACCGATATGGGAACAAAACACATAATTGGTTGGGAAAAGGGAATAGCTTGCGATGCAACTATTACCGTAGGTGCTGTCACTACTACTGTTGCTGTAGTCGTTCAGTTATTGGATTACGCTGGAAATGACTTAACTGTTAAAGGTGCAATCGGAATATATTTAACAACCGATGCAAATGGACTAACACAAACCAACATTGATAATATAGCTGCTGGCACAGATGGAATCGTTGTGGAATTACTAGTTGATAAGTACTATATGGCTATTTCAGAAGCTGATGGAGACATAGACCTTACATGCACAGAAGCAGCCGATGTAGATGTATATTTAAATATAGTATTACCTAATGGAAGAATAGTAACAAGTACACTATTAGACTTTACTAGTTAAAGATTATTAAAGAAAGGAGAAAATTAAATGATAGAAGTAAAAAAATCAATCGAAGTAGGACAACCACTTGGATTGTATAATATATTAACACAACTGCAAAGTGGCTCATATGGTGCTATGCAATATAATAATGTATTTTTTGTACAAGCAAATGCTGGAAAAGACTCATTAAATAGTGGTGCCGGAAAATCTTGGGACACTGCTTATAAAACACTTGCGTTTGCACTTGCTGCTGCCGATGCTGATATTAGTAATTCAGACCAAGGTTACGGTAGAGGATGGGCTGCAAGAAATGCTGTATTTTGTCAAGGTACTTTTACCGAAGACTTAGTATTACTTGCAGATAAAACAGATATTATAGGT
>SDBT01014226.1_pt1 | contig 12701 bp, 17 predicted proteins | sample 2277101 | NCBI WGS metagenome assembly SDBT01 (sample SAMN10404973, study PRJNA504765) | marine sediment metagenome | isolation source: marine sediment core GS10_PC15, 103 cmbsf | place: Arctic Ocean: Southern Knipovich Ridge | collected 2010 | reverse complement strand
GGTTTGCTTGATGGTTGTTGTTTCTTATTTATTTTCGAATGACACTGGTATTCATCCCAATTAACTATTGTTATTATGGATATACTGTTGGTTGGCTTGATGGTTATGTCGTTGGTTAAAAAAAGCCTCTTTAGCGAACTACGTATTTTTTGTTCACTCATTCCAATTTCGACGCTTAATGCTTTGCGTCCAGTTACTAGCTGACCAGGTAAAATAGTAACCCCTTTCCATTTTTTCTCTTTGTGGTTGGCTTTTAAAAGCAAGTGTAGAAACAAAGCTTTGGTATTGGGACATTTATACCATTCCCATTCAATGATTTTCCTGTGGAACTTAATCCAGCCTTCCATGAAACTCCCGTAAATAAGAAGTAGCTTTACAATTTAATTGCGTTGAATTAAGTTGAGGCTACACAAAACAAAACTTCTATACAATTTAAAGCCCTTACGATCGAAAGTCAAAAGGGCTTTTTTATTTAGAGTAGATCTCTTTGTAGGTTTTCATTTTCTTGTCTAATGTGAACCGAACATCTTTGGCTTTATATGGTAGGTTGCTAGGTCTTGAGCTTCTGATTCCATTTAAATCTGTGTATTCTCGCTTAATTAGACCCGCTAATGTGTTTTCAAGGAGCTTCAACTTCTCTTCGCCAAGCTTTTTGATTTCATCAAAAGACTTATAACCAAGAGTGTCGAGGTATTCTACTTTTCCCTCAAGCGAAAACCCGGCAGTGATAATTTTTAGATGGTCTATGATTGTGTCGATGTAAATTACTAGCCCGCCTTTGTGGATTTAAAAAACTGAAAGTTTTCTACGACAACCTTTTTATATTCTACACCGTTTTTCTCTGCAGTTCTTAACTTTCCCTCGATATATATATTCACACCCTTGGAAATTAACCGATTTAAATCTATGGCCAGAACACCAAAGGCTGCGCAGTCGATCCAAGTTGTGGTGACCTTCCGTTCTTTTGTGTGATTGTCTGTGAAACTTTCATTCATAACGAGGGAAAAATTAATTACGTTTACGCCGGTGTTTGTTTTACGGAGTTCGCTGTGGCTCCCGACGTTTCCCATGAATGTTACTCTATTTAGGTATCCCATTAATTTTCCTCGTTAATTCTTGTTTTGTTGGTAATCCCATTTCAAAGAGTTTCATTAAAAACTTCTTAGTGATCATTCCATTTTTATACATCCTGGTTGCCAATAACATAGTAGGGGGGATGCGTCCCCTCAAAAGCATGCTTATATTTGCTACGCCTACATTACAAATATTTGCCAACTCTTTTTGAGATATCAACTTAGCTTTGATATTACCATTTTTAGTTTCAACCGTTCTATACATATGATCATAAATAACCTGCATCATCATTTCGCATTGTTTTTGATTTAATTTCATTTTAATTTTCCTTATTGCAAGGGTTGTGTTTATGGAAACATTCCACACACATAAAGTCGTCGCTATTCATATCTCGAACGAGATCACCCAATAGAAGTTTAACTCTAGTTCCCTCGGCAATAACATTTATGAGTTCTTGGGAGAGTTCGTTTTTGCATGCTGTGCATTTAGGTTTTATACTCACTTATTTTCTCCTTAATATTTAATTACCACATTGGTTATCAATCCCTGTGCTATAGCCTCAATGACCTTTTTAGAGACTTCTTCTTCTAATCCTACTGTTGATACAAGGCTTATTAAAATTTCGTTGTTAATTTTTTTTCTATGTTTTAGATTTGCAGCACGTCTTTGCTCGGCTTCTTCTTTTTCTGTTCTCTCTTTTTCGATTTTTTGCCTTTCTTCTACTCGTGCACGTTCTTCAGAGTCAATTTTTTCTTGCTCGAGGCGCTTTACTTTTTCTTCTGCTTGAATGCGTCTTTTTTCCTCAAGTTCTTTTTCCCGCTCAATTCTGGCTTTTTCATCGGCGACTCTTTTCGCCTCTGCTATCTTTTCTTCCTCAACTTTTTTTGCAGCAAATTCTTTTTCTCTTTCTGCTTTTTGTTCTGCCTCTTTACGTGCATTTTCAGCAGCTTCTCTTTTTATCTTTTCATCACGATCTTTTTGAGCGCGTTCTTCTGACTCCTTTCTGAGCCTTAAAAGCTCTTTTTGTTCCAACTCTCTTTTCTCCGTTGTCGCGATCACCCGCTCCCACGCTTCGATAGACTCAGCTTTTACCTTAAACGCCTTGGATTCAAACTCCTGCCAACCAGAATCGACAACTATTCCTCTTATTTGTAGAAGAACCACTTTAAGGTTGTGTGAATCAAGTGCCAAGTTTGGATGTAAAAATCTTTCCAGGATTTCCATTCTAACTTGTAGAGATGCAACTCTATTTTGTTCACTATCCTCCCAGTCAGTTAGTGGTTTTCGCGTCTGATCTCTTAGGTCATCTAAAAATATTTTGGCTTTTTTCCTTTCAGCATCGATAACGCCGGCTTTCTTCTTCCAATCTGACACGAGTTCCTTCCCAACGCCATCTATATAGGTTTTAGAACGAGAAACCTTGCTGGCCATTGAAGCAATATCTTTGCGTCCTTTTGATGAGGTCAAATCGGGAACAAATTTAGCGACTTCTTTCCCAATTGCATTCAATACCATCTCTATGTTTGTACTCTGGAATAATTCAATTACATTTTTTTCTTCATGTTTAACAAGTTCCATTTTTTTCTCCAATAGTTATTTATATTATTTAGTCAATCGTTCAACTTCTGTGCGGATTGTATATGTACATTTGAGTAATTCAAGTTCAAGTGCCTTTATATAAGTCTCATCACGTTCTATTCTTAAAACAGGCGATTCGATGGTTGGGTGGTAGGAGCAAAAATACCAATGAGAAAATCCCGTTACAAGCATAGAGCCCTGTACTTGGCAAAAATATTTTGTTGGTAAGACACCTTCTCTTAGATATCCAACATGTGTTTTGGCAAGGGGGACTTTTAATTCTAAGCCACATGTTTTGTCGAGCCCATCGGGGCTGCATCCAAAACCTAGTTCGCTGTCTAGAAAGCCAACCTTTTTAAAACTCATTCCCGTCACTATATTCACGAAACCCAGGGCATCGTCTTCAAGTTCTTTCCCTCTCTCCATAGCTTCGCTTGTAAATGTTTTTTCATACTCACCGCTTAAGAGCTCGGCTATACATCTGTTGATCTCCCCTTTGGATTGAATTGAAGCCTTCCCAGACTTGCTAACTATCTTGTCAAATACAGAAGCGGTTATTTTCCCGAGGCGGGCTTTGAACCATTCGTCTGTGCCTTGTTCGCATTCGATGATTTTAAACATTCTTTTTCCTTTTGTTGAACTTTTTGCTTGAGCATACTAATGCCTCGTCTTACATCATACGAGTTCATTTCGTTATAATTTTCCACTTTAAAAAATGTCAAGAGGTCTTTTTCGTTTGCATTTGCAAGTGTGACATATTCTTTTAAGCTCTTAATTTCCATTGGCGATGCAGGGTTTTCTATAGCTCTCATCGCATCGTCGTCCTCGTCAGTTGTAACGATGCCAAGGGCATTTTCAAGACCAGCACGTTTCGCATAAGTTAGTGCAGATTTGTTTCTTTGTGAGGTATTCATTTGGCCACCCTGGCTCATAAGATCGTAATCCCATGTCGTCTTTTTACTATATCCTGACGAATGCATTACCGTGGTGTAGAGCTTTGCTTTGGTACCATCCTTAGCTTCGTTGTCAAAAGAAAAAGATAGTCCAAATTTCCCCATAATTGGTCTAATAACAAAAACAATTTCATCCAGGGGAGAATAGTTGTAATCAGTAGTGTTGAAACTTACTTTCTTTGTTTTTTTGATTACAGGGCATTCCATTTGGAAGTCAGCGAGGGCCTTGTTAAAAGATCGTTCGTTTTGTCTATCCTCAAACTTGAATTGCAAGTCCATAAATTTCTCAAGTCTTGCCGGATCAATGTCTTTCTGGGTAGTGAGCTTCATTAAAGCGCTTTGAAGGTCTAACTCTTGTGGCTTATCAACTTCTGTTTTCATAGCTTACTCCTTGGGTCTTCTATGTGATAATTTAAGTTTTGTCTTGCATATTCGATTGTAAATTCTATGAGGTTGCTCATAACAGGGCTATTAACATCTTTGCTTGCGTCTGCGATTGACTTTGGTATTTCTATAATTCTCCCCCCTGGAAGCTCAACTGTTTCAGAAAAACCGGCTGCCAGTTTGAGAAAAATTACCGTTTCATCTTTTGTTTTCACAGTGCCCGCGTCCATTAATGCCTTTCTGAATTCATTTGCACACACAAAGAAATATTTATGCTGGCTTGGTGTTTTTGGTTTTCTCCATTCCTTGACTATTATAATGAGCTTTTTAAACTTCAGACCTTGAGAGGCATTTTTGTCATAACGAGCCCACTCGCTATGTACAAAGGCATTGAATTCTTTGGTATCCTTAATCTCGTAAGTTTCCATTTTTTATCCTAAGCTTAAAAGGAGTACTATCCTTAATTTCTTATTCAGCTCACCCTGGACGTATCCCCAAAACATTGACTCTGTGAAGGAAATAACATCGTCTTTTAAGTAAATCTCGTTTTCTTCGAGATGGTCTTGCCAGCCAGAATCCAACTTCTGCCTGTTTGAGAAGTAGTAATCCTCTAATTCTTGGGATATTTTCATACTGGGATCTCGACGTGCTCGATCATTTCTTGTTCTATTTCATTCAAAAATTTATCTGTTGATTTTTTATCGTAACTTTCTTCTGAGATCATAGATAAGATGCAAGGAAGGGAATCTCTCTTAATGGGAATCATTTTTTTTGAAGTATTGTGAATCACATAAAAATCCATTCCCGTGATTTCAGGAACATTGAGTACTTGCCCTCTGTTTCCGTCGGCATCTATCGCGGTCAAGTCTTTTGAGAAATAAACAGTAGCTTCTATATGGAGTGAAAAAAATTCAAATTGAGCATCATAATACGTTCTTCCTTTCATGTTAAACCTCGTTTTCATATAGCGTTGTATTCAGATTTCAATATAGCGCATCATATTGATTCAGTCAAGTACTCAAACAATCAGGAATTTATTGGTTTAAAAACAAATTTTCGTCGTCTTTTTTGAGATATTTCTCTTGAACATGATGGTTGCATTCTTGGAGGGCGAAATATTTGGCCGGACCTGGGATATCGTTTTCTGTTTTGTAATTTCGCAAAAAAAGAATATACATCCCAGAAATACACCCATTCATTTCTGCAGTATATTTGGCCATATCAATAACAGCCTCATCTTGTTTCCGTGACGAGGCACATCCGCCCAAAATAATTGTTATAAGTAAAGTGAAAGTTGTTAATACGATTGCGTCTGTTAGCTTTGTGCAGTTCATAAACCTTCCATAGTTTAATTATATTTTAATAATAGTATCACAATATGATATATTCTCTAAGTGATAGGAATCAGGATGATTTCTTGTTGTTTTTCCCAGAAGGCGTCCCCTTCTTTGTCTCTCTAGGGGGCGCTTTTTACTTAGCTCAAAATTGAGCCGAGATATCAATTGTTAAACCCCTCTCATAGTGGTCAAATATTACTCCATGAAAATAAAGTTCAAAATTAATTGGTGTAAATGGGGTTTTCATGTCTGGTTTCTTGCGTTTCAAACTCACCATAATTACTACGAGTGCCGCCGTTGCGGTGACAGAAGTGTGGTTAAGGGGATTGGCGGACATCAACCGTTAGCTGTTCGCTGGCTAGCGGGGATGAGCGACTAAGGCTCGGAGACAACAAATAGAGAGACAATGAAAATAAAAATCAAATGTAAAGGTAGTTCAACTGCCAAACTCAAAGATTTACACCCACTACAAGGCAAATTAAAAGATTTATCAGATGTCAACTACGAAAGGCTAAAAAAGGCAATATTAGAGCTCGGGTTTTCGGCTCCATTCTTTGTTTGGGCACTTCAAAACGGCAAACCAAGGAAAAAGCTCTCATTATTAGATGGCCATCAAAGGCTTAAAGGTCTCGAAAGAATGGAAGGCGAGGGTATTGAACTTCCAGATGAATTTCCTATTGTTGAAATTGATGCAAAAAACCTCAATGAAGCCAAGCGTAAAGTTCTGGCCATAACTTCAAATTACGGGACCATGACAGAGGATGGGTTAGATGACTTTTTAGAGGGCACTGACATCGAAATGGAAGAGGTTAAGGTTTCGTTCTTTTTTGACGCGATTGATTTTGAGAATATGGGCGATCCTGAAATAGAAAAGGTCGGAAATTGTAATGAGGATTATGTCCCTGAAATCAAGGAAGACCCAATCTCGAGACCTGGCGATATTTGGTTGCTTGGCGACCATAGGGTTATGTGCGGAGATTCGACATTAATTGATGATGTTGAGAAGTTGATGCATGGTGGAAAAGCCGACATGGTGTTTACCGACCCGCCATATGGGATGTTTTTGAACACTAACTACGACAAAATGTTTACAAAAGATAAAAGCCACAAAAAAACAGGTGAGCGGTTTGAACAAGTAAAGGGCGACCATGAGGACTTTAACCCTGATTTCATAAATAATATCTTTGGTCTATTTGACTACTGTAAAGAGATATTCCTTTGGGGCGCTGACTATTATTCAGAACATTTGGTCAATAAGAACAACGGATCTTGGGTTGTTTGGGATAAGCGGTGCAGTGACAATATGGACAAAGTTGTCGGGAATACATTTGAACTGTGCTGGTCAAAAGCAAAACATAAAAGAATGGTTGCGAGGATTCTGTGGTCAGGGCACCACGGTATGGCCAAAGATGACACCAAAAAAAGAGTACATCCCACGCAGAAGCCAGTTGAGCTCGTTAGCTGGTTTTTTGATTATTACTCTTTGGCGAAAGCACACAAAGTAGTGGATTTATTTCTAGGGTCAGGGACAACCTTGATAGCCTGCGAGAAAACCAACCGAAAATGCTATGGCATGGAACTCGAACCATTGTACTGCGATGTTACAATTGAGAGATGGCAAAAATATAGCGGGAAACAAGCAATTCTTGAATCAACCGAAGAGTTGTACGATAATATTAAAGAGCGCAAAAAGTAACGCAAAGTACAAGGTATAAAGAATTGAATATAACTAAATACAAAGAAAGCTTCTGTGACCTGCTTATCGAGCATATGTGTGGTGGTTTCTCTTACGACTCATTCCCAGCGTATCTTAAGAAAAAAGAAGACGTTAAAATCTCATTGTCAGCGATGTACAAATGGGAAAAGGAAAAAAGCAATAAGCCTGAATGGGTTGAGGCAAAAGAATGCGCTGTATCCGGAGGACTTTACTATTATGAGCAGTTATTAAAGGCGGGTATGATTGGTGCTGAATTCAAGGTCAATGACATGCCAGCCAAAATAGATAAAACCCTTATTATCTTTGCCATGAAGACCAGGTTCCACAAGATCTATGGCGATAAACAGGATATCAAGCACACAGGCGATGTTAGTATTAGTTTCGATAAATCAGACGAGAATCTCTAGGCGGGTATTGGATGTCTGATGAAGAACAGCCATTATTCGAAAAAACAAAAAAGCAAATTGAGGCGATTAAAATACTCGGACAAGCTGCGTTATACACAATGCTATTTGGTGGTTCAAGAAGCGGCAAAACATTTATTATCATCTATGCTTTGGTTGTCAGGTCACTTAAATGCAAGTCCAGACACCTAATATTAAGAAAGAATTTCAATCACTGCAAAACCTCAATATGGCTTGATACCCTTCCTAAAGTTATAAGCATTGCATTCCCGGAGATTAAACACTTAATAATCCCTGACAAAACAGATTACTATTATAAGTTCCCAAATGGCTCTGAGATATGGATAGGTGGTCTTGATGACGAAGAACGCGTTGAGAAAATCTTAGGGAAAGAATATAGTTCGATATACTTCAATGAGTCATCTCAACTTGACCTTAATTCAATTAATATTGCCACGACACGGTTAGCTGAAAAGAACGAGCTTAAGAAAAAGCTCTATTTTGACATGAATCCTCCATCGAAAAGGCATTGGTCTTATAAACTATTCATAAAGTTCATAAATCCAAAAACTAAGAAAAAGGTCGACGAAGCCAACCATGTAAGCCTTCTGATGAACCCTGAAGATAACATTGAGAATATTGATGAGTCGTATTTGGGTATTCTTGACCAACTCACAGAAAGAGAAAAGAAAAGGTTTAAAAAAGGTGAATTCTCAGATGATAACGAAGGGTGTATTTTTAATGTCGAGGATATTGAAAGAATCTATGACCTCTTAGATTTCGATAGAATCGTTGTGTCTATCGATCCTGCAGTGACATCAAACGAAAACTCAAATGAAACAGGGATTACAGTAGAAGCCAGGAAGGGTGATTTCGGTTATGTCCTAGACGACCAATCGGGTATTTATGCACCGAGTGAATGGGGTAAAATAGCTGTTGACTTATATCATAAATGGTCGGCTGACAGGATTATTGGTGAAGTTAACAACGGCGGTGATATGATTGAAGCTGTGATAAGAAATGAAGATCCAAACGTTCCGTATAAATCAGTCCGTGCAACGCGTGGGAAGACAAAAAGAGCAGAGCCTATTGCAGCCCTGTACGAAAAGAGTAAAATATTTCATTATGGTGTCTTAGATAAACTTGAAGAACAAATGGAAGATTTTGAAACAGTCGAAGATTCAACCAAGGATAGCCCTGACAGAGTCGACTCAATGGTTTGGGGTTTCACAGAGCTATTCGACATTCAACAAGGCCAATTCACGGTTACAATTTTATAAGGGAAAGTATGAACTTTTTTAAAAAGATATTTTCAAAGCAAGAGGTAAAAGGCCAAACAATTGTGAACGACCATTTTGCCATGTTAAACGCCATAGCAAATGGATTGGCGTGTAGTCCTGGAGACGTAAGCGTCCGAAAAACAATTAGCTTTATACAAGAAAATCTTTGGTATTTAACTACTAGTGCCGTTGCTGATTCTGTTGATATTATAAGTGAAAAGTTCTCAGAAATAATCCCAGTTTTAAGAGATTCGAAGACGGGTGAGTTTGTTAGAGAGCACCCTGTGTTGGATTTATTGGCAAGGCCTAACAAAGATTTAACACGTCAAAACTTTATGTTTCGATATGCTGCTTATTACCTAATTAACGGCAATACATTCATCAATGGGATGGGTCTTGTCACTCAACCACCCAACGAAATAGATATTTTGAGACCAACTGGGATGACATTTCACGGAACGTCGTTGCTGGACAAGGTTTCTGATTATAATTACAGTGCTGAAAGTTTTTCAATAAGATATCGAATTAATACAGAGGGTCAGTATTTAAGATATTTCTCAAAGTCAAATACGGCTGAGCTTTGGCATGTTAAAAAGTTTAACCCCGATGAGAGTTCAACGAGGGCGTTCGGAACATCGCCAATGAATGCAATACAGCTCGAAATAGAGCAGTTCCTCGCAGCAAACAAACATAACCTTGGCTTACTTAATAACGGCGCTAGAATGAGCGGTATTTTATCAACAGAGGGAAATCTAAGTAAAGACCAGAGAGAGTTCCTTAAAAAACAATTCAACGCGTTTCAAACGGGATCAGAGAATGCTGGCCGGATACTTTTTACTGAAGGTGGCGGAGGGAAGGTCAGCTATAACGAGCTCTCTCAGAAAAACAAAGATATGGATTTTAAAAGCCTCAGGACTCAAAATAAGCTGGGTATACATGGAAGATATAAAGTGCCGCTTCCTTTAGTTTCGCCTGACCACATGACCATGGATAACTATTCAGAAGCACGATTGGCGCTTTATGACGAAGCCGTAATCCCAATGACAAATATCCTGTATAGTGAATTGCAAAATATGCTTTTCCCTAAATACACAGACCTGAAAAATAGTAATTTATTTTTAACGTATGATGAGCAGACTATCCTCCCATTAAAAGAAAGGTCTGACACCAGTATCGAGAGAAAACAAAAAACAGGCGCTTTCACAATAAATGAAATCAGAAATATGTTTGGGGCAGAGAATATCGCGGGCGGAGAAGTCCTCTATCAGCCTGTGAATCTCGTTCCTCTTGGCTCGGGTCAGACAAGTCACCTCGACGATGATCAAAAGCAGTTGATTAAAATATTGAGGAAATCAATTGAGTAAAAAACCGCACGAACTAGAAATACCATGCTTATCAAATAGGCAGAAAGTTGACATTGTAGAAGCTTCAGAGCAGACCGCACTGAGGTTTTGTGCTCCGGTTTTTATGGTTGGTAGCGCGCTAGATAGTGAATATCCCAACGACATAGATATTTTCATCGGATTGGAAGGGGATGCATATATAAGGCTTTTTTGTAATTATAATAGGCTTTCTGAGAGTGATAATGACCATTTCAAAAATATGAAGGAAATGAAAATACAGCAAGCTAAAATATATAAAAAGCAAAAACAATATTTTGAATCTAGGGTCAAAGGATGGGATTTTGATATTAAATTTCAGAATATTGAGCAATTCATGCAACACAAGGACAAAAAATTGAGACTAGATTACGTGTATAGCGAAGTTTGGTAAAAAGGATAGGCAATGGCAACAACTAGCCCCCTTGTACTTCAAGAGCTCCCTAAAAAGATAAAAAACGAACGAAAGATGTCTCGAGACCTCAACGAAATTTTTCGTCAAATGAGCGATGATCTAACTCTTGGCTTTGCGGTCACTGGCGTCATAATCCCATTCACTGAATTTAGCAAAGAAATGGAATCTGTGGTTAAAACCAATTACAGAAGGGCGGCTCGTGACTTCAAATTCACCGCAAGAGACAGGTTTGACCTAAGTAGAGATGATGACGCGCAGGCAATTGATACCGGGATAAATAAGTTCATTAACAGAGGTTCTATAGATTCAACTTCTCATATAATAAGTACAACGGCGGATGTCGCAAGAAAATCAGAGCAGGAAGTTCGACGTGCTGCAGAGGAAGAAGGTCGGGCATTAAACAATGCTGAGTTAGCGACTCTTATCGGAATCAATTTCAATCAGAGAAATAAAAACAGGGTCGCAGCGATTTCCCAAACAGAAATACAAAACATTGCAGAATCATCTAAACAGATTGAGGCAGCCGCATTAATCGATTCAGGCAAGCTTGATAAAAAGAAACAATGGGACGCAATTCTTGATAGCAAAACTCGGGCAGCCCATTCAAGAGCAGATGGTCAGGTAAGAAGCATTAATGAACCATTTGATGTTGGAGGTGAAAGATTAATGTTCCCTCGAGATACATCGCTGGGCGCGACCGCTGGCAATATAATTAACTGTCGGTGTAGTATGCAGCTTGTGAAATAATAATCTTAGAGTATATTTAATATATAGAGGAAAATTTATGGACAAACAATTTTTGACAGTACCTTTCAAAGTCAGTGATACCAAAGAGATTGAAATCGACGGTCAGCGGTATGGGATCATAAAAGGTTATGGTTCGACATTTGGAAATGTGGATCGTGGTAGCGATCGCGTTATAAAAGGTGCCTTCAAGAAAACTCTTAAGGAACATAAAGCAAAGGGTCGCCAAATAAGAATGAAATTTCAGCACGGCAGCCTTATTGGTGGTTGGGAGAAATTCAAAGAAGATGACAATGGTCTCTTTCTCGAAGGGAAGATAAATCTACAAGTGCAAGAAGGTCAAGAAGCCTATTCACTCGCAAAGCAAGGCGTTTTAACTGATTTATCTATTGGTTATTGGGCCAGTGATACTGAATTCGTAACAGAAAATGGTCAAGATATAAGAAATTTAAAAGAGGTCGAGTTATTTGAAGTTTCACCCGTAGGAGAACCCATGAATGTCATGGCGCAAATTACAGATGTAAAATCAATAACCGACATCTCTAATATTCTGAAAAGTAAAGGTCTTAGTAATAAGGAAACCACAAATTTAATTCATGAAATCAAAAAATTGTCTCGAAAGGATGACGATGATAATGATATTGATAACGATGCTCGTAATGACGTATTGGCTGAGTTGGACGAAATTATTCTTAAGCAAAAACTTGAAGAAATTATAAACAATTCAACATGAGGTAAACATGGAAAAGATTTTAGCAAAAATCAAAGAACTTGGAACCGTTATTACTTCGATCCAAGAAAAAAACACTGCGCTTGAAGAAAAGTATGATGGTGTTACAAAAGAAGAAATGAAAAAACTTTCCGATGCTGGTGTAAAACTCAGTGAAGAACTTGAGGCTCTTCAGGAATCGGCAAAAGAGTCAAAGCTTCACAAAGAAAAGATTGAAAATCTTGAAAAGCTTGCCGCTATGGGAGCAGGGAAAGAGAAAAATCAATTCAAGGAATACGATGCTGGTCTTGCAAGATACCTGAGAAAAGGTACTGATATCGTCGCCGAAGTAGATGAGAAAATGGTTAACCATTATTTAAATCTTAAAAATCTTGGGATGAGCGAAGACGAAATCAAGATGACTGTCAAAGGTCTTCAGGTTCAAAACAATGCTGACGGTGGTTACTGGGTAATGCCAGAAAGACTTGACCAAACAGTGTCAAGAGTTTTTGAAACTTCTCCCATGAGATTAATTTCAAATGTTATCTCAACTGTAAACGATTCAGTCGAATTGATTATTGATGATGACGAAGCCGAAGCCGAGTGGGTTTCAGAAGTTCAATCCAGAAGTGAAACATCAACACCTCAAATTGGTCTTTGAACTATTCATGCTCATGAGCTAATGGCTCAACCTAAAGCAAGCCAGAACATGCTGGAAGAGGCTAGG
>SDBT01014225.1_pt1 | contig 12701 bp, 9 predicted proteins | sample 2277101 | NCBI WGS metagenome assembly SDBT01 (sample SAMN10404973, study PRJNA504765) | marine sediment metagenome | isolation source: marine sediment core GS10_PC15, 103 cmbsf | place: Arctic Ocean: Southern Knipovich Ridge | collected 2010 | reverse complement strand
CTGTTTCTCCTTCTCCCACCCCTTCAGAGCCAGCCGTTCCTGCTCCAGAACCAGCAACTGAACCAGCGCCCCCCACACCCTCAGAGCCAGCCGCAGATACTCCCGTCCCTGAAGCAGCTCCTGAACCTGCCGCTGAATTACCTCAACAAGAACCAGCTCCCCCCACACCCTCAGAGTCTCCAATACCTGAACAACCAAGCCCACCACTTCAACCGCCAGCCACTAAATTTGCTACTCCAGAGTTGGCTAAAAAAGAAATTATTCAAGAAGCAGATGAAGGAGGAGATTCAGAAAAAGAAACAATCCGAGTAATGGCAGATAAATTTAGAAAATTTAAACCAAAAAAACCAAAATCAGGTAAAAAGAAAGGTAAGCTTTTAATTATTTTATTAGTTGTTGTTATATTAATTATTGCCGGAGGACTTGGTTTTTACTATTGGGCCCAGAATTATTCCCAAGAACCGGATGCGCCTGAACCAATTATAGAGCCGATAGATACAGAATTAGAAGAGCCTGTAGAACCAGTTGAAGAAGAAGAAGAACCAGAAACTATTGAAGAGCCAGTTTTATCGCCAGTACAAACCTTAAAGAATGAGTTAAAAAATGCTGAAACAGGAGTTGTTATTTCTTGGGCAGAAATTTATTTACCAGAAGGGGCCACAGAAACGGACATTAAACTAGAGATTAGTGGAGAGTTAGTTAGTGAAGAATCAGAAGGAGATTATAAGATAATAGGAGGCCTTTATCAGGTTTCTTCTCAAAAAATTGAAACTGAATCTGTTAATTCCGACGTTGAAACTGAAGAAGAAACTGAAGAAGAAACCGAAGAGACGCTTGATATAATTTTTAAGAAAACCGTGGACTTAAAAATGTTTTATCATCAAGATTTAATTGAAGATATGTGGGAAAAAGATTTAGTCCTTGGATATTTTAAAGATGATCTTTGGACACCTTTATCTTCTTCTCTTGATGAAGAAACAAACATATTAACTATTAGTCTTGATTTATTGCCAGCGAAAACCTTAGCTATTATTGTAGCAAAAGAAAAACTTATTCCTAAGGTAGAAATGTTTCAGATAGCTCCAGAAATTGTCTCTAGTACAGATACAGATAGTGATGGCTTAACAGATGTTGAAGAGACACTTTATCACACTGAAGTAAATAATCCTGACTCAGACGCTGATACTACACCTGATGGCCAAGAAGTTCTTAATCTTACAGATCCTAATCAGGCAGAGGGGGTTCAACTGGCTACTTCAGGGTTAATTAATGTTTATACTAATCCAACTTATTCTTACAGTTTCTTTTATCCTTCATCTTGGTTAGCAAGAGCCATTCCAGAAACTAATAATCAAGAAGTATTAGTTATTACAAATACAGGTGAATTTTTTAGTATCACTGTCGAAAATAATCCAGAAGAACTAAAACCAGTTGAATGGTATTTACGACAATCACCAAGTGTTGATCAATCCTTGTTATATTCAACTATTGTTAATAATCAAGAAGCAGTTTGGAACCCAGAACACTTAACCCTTTATATTAGTAAAGATAGTCGTATTTATATCTTGTCTTATAATATAGGAACTGAAAAAGAAGCTAACTTTAAAACAAGCTTTGAAACAATGATTAACAGCTTCCAATTTGTTGTTCAGCCTCAAGGTAGGGCAGATGGAACTTTAATTAAATATCCTGATCAACCAGGAGTCTATTTAATTGAATCTGGCAAGAAAAGAGCCTTTGCCTCAGGTGAGGTCTTTGAAAGAATAGGTTTTAACTGGGAAGATGTTATTGAAATTCCTTACAATGAAACCTATATTGACGGAGATCCAGTTACTGGCCGTTTAGATGGAATTTTAATTAAATATTCTGATCAACCAGGCATTTATTTAATTGAATTTAGCAAGAAAAGAGCTTTTGCCTCAGGTCAGGTTTTTGAAGCATTAGGTTTTAAATGGGACGACGTTATTGAGATTTTAGCTGATGAAGTTTATCCAGACGGACCAATTATTGATAGCAATGTAACTTCTGTACCAAGCAGAGAATAAATACAAAATAAAATAAGATTTTTAACATGAGAAAACTTGTTGTTTTTATTATTATTATTTTATTATTGATATTTATTTTTCTCCTTAAAGGAGAAAATATTTTTTTTAATGTTTTACAGCCAATCCAAAATTTTTTTTATCAATTAGAAACGCCATCTTTATCTGGAGATGAGTTTTATCGTCAACTTAAAATAGAAAATGTTAAATTAAAAAAGATTCAAGTTGAAAACGAAATTTTAAAGGATCATTTTAATTTTTTAGACAAAACAAAAGACAACAGTGTTTTAGCTAGAGTAATTGGCCAAAAATCAGTAGCAGGATTTAAATGGCTTTTACTAGACCAAGGAGCAGATAAAGGGATTGAACCAGGCTTAGCCGTAGTTGACCAAAACGGTGTTCTAGTCGGGGTGGTTGTCAAAGTTAAAGACTCTATTTCTTATTCTCAACCAATTTTTGATCAACACTTATCTTTAGCCGCTGACATTATTACTTATGACCCCTTAACTCAATTGCCTTTAAAAAATGATATTAATAATCCCGAAATCGTTTCTGGTATTATTCAAGGAGAATACGGATTAACCTTAAAAATGAAATATGTTCCTTTAGACAAGAGAATAAACATTGGAGATGCCGTGATTACGACTGGTTTAGAAGATAATATTCGTTGGGGAATAGTTATTGGTCAGGTAATGGAAATTAATAAAAAACCAAATGATATTTTCCAAGAAGTCATTGTTAAACCTCTTTTAACGCCAAATCCAAAAATTGTTTCAATTATTTTACCTCAATAATATGTCAATTCTAAAATCCATTTGCTTAATTTTTTTTATCCTAATTTTGGCTGCTTTAGAACTTTCTTCTCCATTAATTCCTACAGAGGTTTCTTTGATTTTTATTCTGGCAATACTTTTTTTAATTGAGTCAGGGAAAGACAAAACAGTCAAATATATTTTTTTAATAAGTATTTGTGGAGGCGTTTTATTAGATGCTTATTCTATTTTTCCCCCGGGTTTGTTTACTTTAAGCCTAATTCTGACTAGCTATTTTTGTTACAAATTTTTACTGTCTAAATTTAATTTAAATAAGTCATTAAGTATTTTTGTCTTTGGTTTAGTTGCCGGCTTGGTTTATCAGGCTTTTATTCTGTTGATCAGCCAATTTTTTTATTTAATAAATTTATCAGACTTAAGAATTGGTTTTGATAAATTTTATTGGTCTTCCTTATTTCAATCAATCTTTTTCAACACCTTATTAATCACTCTTTTTTCTTTCTTAATTGGATTAATAGGATTAAAGTATAAAAAATATAAAGGAATAAACATATGAGCGATCCTTTTAATATCCAATCATCAAGTAAGGGAGGTAAGGATTTTAAAGATAGAAAAATACCAAATTTTTCTCGTCGCCTTGATGAAGGTAATTATTTACCAGAAAGCGAGCCAGAAACAGCTGCTTTGGCTACGCCCATAAAAAGAGGAAGAATTTATTTTTTATTTCTTTTTATTTCTTTGCTAACCTTATTAATGTTGGGACGTCTTTTTTGGCTGCAAATTGTTCATGGTCAAGAATATCGAGATATTGCCGAAGGAAACAGGGTCCGTATCTTACAAATAAAAGCTGATCGGGGATTAATTTATGATAGAAATCTTCAACCTTTAGTCAAAAACAGACCTGGGTTTTCTCTAGTAGTTATTCCAGGTGATTTACCTAAAGACAAAGAAGAAAAAGAAAAAATATTAGAACAAATTTTTTCAATTTTAAATGTAAATGAAGAAACACAAGAACAAATCAGAGAAATTTTTCAGAACTTATTACTTCATTCTTATCAAGAAGTAAAATTATTAAAAGATCTGGATTATCAAACAGCTATTAAACTAGAAACAAAATTAAAGAGTCTGTCAGGTATAAACCTAAGAATAGAGGCAGAAAGAGAATATTTAAGAAAGCAGACTTTGGCCCATATCTTAGGTTATGTTGGAAAACTAAGCCCAGAAGAGCTAATAGAATACCCAGATTATTTAATAACAGATTTCATTGGTAAAACAGGCCTAGAATTATATTATGAAGATTTATTAAAAGGTAAAGACGGGCAAAAAAGAATAGAAGTTAATTCATTGGGAAAAGAAGAAAGTATTATTTCCCAGCAAAAACCACAGACAGGACAAGATTTAATCCTTTCTTTAGATGCAAATTTACAAGAAAAAGTAAGTCAAATTTTGCAAAGATATTTAAAAGCAAATAGAAGTAAAGCAGGGACGATTATTGTTATGAATCCAAAAAACGGAGAGATTTTATCTATTTTTTCCTGGCCAAGTTATGATAATAATTTATTTATTAAAGGAGGGGCAGAAGATTATTTAACTGATCCTAGTCAGCCTTTGTTTTTTCGGGCTATTTCCGGAGAATATGCTTGTGGTTCAGTGATTAAGCCTGTTATCGCCGCCGCTGGTCTAATGGACGAAATTATTAATAAAAATACTACATTTCTTTCTACAGGCGGGATTAATGTCAAACGATGGTTTTTTGCTGATTGGAAAGAACAAGGACACGGTTGGACTGACTTAATTAAAGCTCTGGCTGAATCAGTTAATACGTTTTTCTATTACGTGGGAGGAGGCTATGGTGAAGTTAAAGGATTAGGACCAGAAAGAATTAATCACTATGCCCAACTTTTTGGTTTAACACAAAAAACAGGAATTGATATTCCTAACGAAAGTAAAGGTTTTTTAGCTACCCCAGAATGGAAAGAAGAAGTAAAAGAAGAACTCTGGTATATTGGTGATACTTATCATATATCAATTGGTCAAGGAGATATTTTAGTTACTCCAATTCAAGTAGCTAATTATACAGCAGCCATTGCTAATGGGGGAATTCTTTTTCAGCCCCATTTAGTTAAAGAATATAGTAATTCTGAAACAGGGGAGAAAAAAAAGATTTTACCTAAAATTATTAGAAAAAATTTTATAGACTCTGAGTATTTAGATTTAATTAAACAAGGTTTGCGGGCAGCAGTTACTCAAGGAAGCGCAAGAAGGTTAAATAACTTATCAGTAATGGTAGCTGGAAAAACTGGTACGGCCCAAGTAGGGGGAAATAAAAGAAGTCATGCCTGGTTTACCGGTTTTGCTCCTTATGAAAATCCAGAAATTGTAGTAACAGTTTTAATTGAAAATGGGGGAGCGGGAGATAAAGTTGCCGTACCCGCCGCTTTAGAAGTTTTTCAGGCTTATTTTCCAAAGCGTTAGAGTTTTCCACAGCTTTAGTTGACTTTTTCTAAAAATCTGATATACTTATAACAATTAAATAAATAATCTGAACTCTAAGGAGCGAGTGTTTTATATTGCTCTAATTTTTGTTTATGGTTTAGTAATACATTTATGCCTAAATTTGTAACGCCTGAAGGGCGAATAAAAATTGAAAACGAATTGGAAACATTAAAAGAAAAGAAGCCGGAAATTACCAAAAGAATTCGTAGTGCTCAAGAATTAGGAGATTTAAGTGAGAATAGCGAGCATACTTCTGCCAAAGAAGAACTCTCTTTGGTAGAATCTCGAATAAAAGAGCTGGAAAATCTTTTAAGAAGCGCTGAAACTGTTGAAGATCGCGAAAAAAGCGATTGTGTTGAAATTGGGACAACTGTAACCATAAAAGTTAATCAAGAAACCCAAACATATACTTTGGTTGGCAGTGAAGAAGCAGCTCCAGGTCATGGCCGTATTTCATATGAGTCACCCATTGGCCAAGCTTTATTAAAAAAGAAAGTCGGGGAAAAAGTAAAAATTAAAGCTCCTAAAGCAGATATTCAAGCTGAAATTATTAAGATTGAGTAATTTTTTCTATATTAATCAAGGCCCTGTCGGGCCTTGTTTTATTTTCTGACAATGTTAAAATATCACAATATGGGAGAAGAACAACAAAGAATTAAAAAATTAGCAGAAATAAAAAAGAAAGGGATTGAACCTTATCCAGCAAAATCCAAACGTTCTTATACTTGTTATCAGGTTGAAAAAGAATTTAATAAGATTGGCAAAACAAAAAAAATTGCTTTACTTGGTCGCCTTGTTTTAATAAGATTGCACGGCAAGGCTTGTTTTGCCCATATCCAAGATGGAACTGGAAGGTTTCAGCTTTTTTTAAACCAAAAAGATCTTGGTGAAGAAGAGTATAAGTTTTTTGTTAAAAATATTGATGTCGGTGACTTTATTCAAGCAGAAGGCAAACTTTTTACTACTAAAAGAGGAGAAAAAACTCTTCAAGTTCATTCTTGGAAAATTTTATCTAAAGCAATTTTACCTTTGCCAGAAAAATGGCATGGCTTAGCTGATATTGAAACTCGTTTTCGTCAACGTTATCTTGATTTATTGGTTAATAAAAAAGTTAAAGATATTTTTATTAAAAGAAGCCAGATTATTAAAGTAATTAGAAAATTTTTTGACGATTTAGAATATGTTGAGGTAGATACACCTATCTTACAACCTTTAGCAGGCGGAGCAGCGGCTAAGCCTTTTGTTACTCATCACCAGGCATTAGACATTGATTTATATCTAAGAATTGCTCCTGAGCTTTATTTAAAAAGATTAATTGTAGCTGGTTTTGAAAGGGTTTATGAAATTTCTCGCTGTTTTCGTAATGAAGGGATTGATTGGGCGCATAATCCAGAATTTACCCAGATTGAGTTTTACCAAGCATATGCTGATTATCAAGATTTAATGAAATTAACTGAAAACTTATTACAGAGATTAGTTAAAGAAGTTACAGGAAAATTAACCATTGAATATCAAGGTAAAAAAATTAATTTTAAGCCACCTTATCCAAAAATGGATTATAAAGAGGCATTGTTAAATCATACCGGAATTGATATTGATAAAGAAAAAGATATTAAATTATTAGCCAAAAAAGCAGAAAAATTAAAAATTCCTGTAGACAAAACCTGGGGAAGGGGAAAAATTATTGATGAAATTTACAAGGAAACAGTCAGACCCAAGATTATAAACCCGACTTTTTTAATCAATCATCCTATTGAACTGTCTCCTTTATCTAAGCAAATTCCAGACAGACCAGGTTATGTTGAAAGATTTCAATTATTAGTGGCTGGCTTAGAAGTCTGCAATGCTTTTTCAGAATTAAACGACCCTTTAGAACAAGAAAAAAGATTTAAAGAGCAACAGAAATTATTAGATAAGGGTGATCAAGAGGCCCATCCATTTGATCAAGACTTTATTACTGCCTTAAAACACGGGATGCCGCCGACAGCTGGAGAAGGAATTGGCATTGATAGGCTAGTATGTATTTTAACTAATACTCGCAACATTAAAGAAGTAATTCTTTTTCCTACCCTAAGGCCAAAACAAGAAGAATAAAAATATGTTAAATATTAAAACAATTAGAGATAATCCAGAAAAAATAAAAAAAGCTTGTCAGGATAAGCAAGCTAAGGTTGATATTGATAAACTTTTAACCCTTGATATACAAAGAAGAAAATTAATTAAACAAAACGAAATTCTAAAAGCTAAACACAATCAAATATCTAAAAAAATAGCTTCTCTTAAGGGAAAGGAAAGACAAAAATCAATTAACCAAGCCAAGGAAATGGTTAATAAGATAGATCAAAGAGACAAGGATTTAGCCAAAGTTGAAACAGAATTTCAAAAGATAATGCTTTCTGTTCCTAATCCAGCTTTACCTGACGTTAAAGTGGGTAAAGATGAATCAGAAAATGAAGTTTTATCCCAATGGGGCAAAATTCCTAAATTTAATTTTGAACCAAAAGACCATTTAGTTTTAGGAGAAGACCTTGATTTAATTGATATACAAAGAGCAGGAAAAGTTTCTGGAACTAGATTTGCTTATTTAAAAAATGAATTAGCCATATTAGAATATGGCTTGGTCCAGTTTGTTTTTCAAATTTTAACAAAACAAGGCTTTGTTCCTATTGTCCCCCCAGTGATGATTAAGCAAGAATCAATGGAAGCAATGGGTTATTTAGAAAGAGGGGAAGATGAAGTTTATCAAATCCAAAAAGATAAGTTTTATTTAATCGGGACTTCAGAACAATCTATTGGTCCCATGCATGCAAATGAGATATTAGATAAAAAAGATTTACCCAAAAGATATGTATCTTTTTCTACCTGTTTTAGAAGAGAAGCAGGTTCTTATGGCAAAGATGTTAAAGGAATTTTAAGAGTTCATCAATTTGATAAAGTAGAGATGTTTAGTTTTTGTTTGCCAGAAAAATCAATAGAAGAACACAAATTTATTCTTAGCTTAGAAGAGAAATTAGTTCAGGCTTTAAAAATTCCTTATCAAATAGTTAAAATGTGTACAGGTGATTTAGGGGATCCAGCGGCGAGTAAATATGATATTGAATGCTGGATGCCTGGTCAGGATAAATACAGGGAGACTCATTCAACCTCAAATTGCACAGACTTTCAAGCCAGAAGGTTAAATATTCGTTTTCGCAACAATCAAGAAAAAACAGAATTTGTTCATACTTTAAATGGAACGGCCTTTGCTATTGGCCGGATTTTAATTGCTATTATGGAAAATTATCAGCAAAAAGATGGTTCAATTAAAATTCCCAAAGTTTTACAAAAATATACTAGACTTAAACAGATTAAGAAAAAGAAATAGCTAAGTTATTTTATAATGATTACTTGGGTTGAAGTTAAAAATTCAGCTATTCAACATAATTTAAAACAATTTCAAAAAATTACTAGTAAGAAGGCAAAGATAATGGCCGTAGTTAAATCAAATGCTTATGGCCATGGCATGGTTGAAATAGCTAAATTAGCAGTTAAAGCTAAGGCCGATTGGCTAGGAGTTGTTAATTTGGCCGAAGCATTAATCCTTTGTCGGGCAAAAATTAGAAAGCCCATTTTTATTTTAAGTTTTTGGCCACTCAATTCTCAGGTTGAACAAGGAATTAAATACAATATTGATTTTCCAGTTTATACTCTTGGTCAGGCAAAGTTTTTATCAAAAACCGCTCAAAAAATTAAAAAGCAAGCAAATATTCATATTAAGATTGATACTGGCGCCAGCCGAATTGGTATTTTGCCGGCCCAAGTACCTGCTTTTATTAAGAAGATTATTCAATTACCAGGTTTAAAATTAAGAGGAATTTTTACTCATTATGCTGATGCAGAGTCAAAAAATCAATCCTATACTGATCAGCAGACAGCTAAATTAAAAAAGATAGTAAATGATTTAAAAAAATCAGGTTTTAAAATTCCCTTTATTCACGCTGGTTGTTCAGCTTCAACTATTAATAATCCAGATACTTTTTTTAATCTAGTTAGAATCGGCATTAGTCTTTATGGGTTTTGGCCTTCAATAGAAACAAAAGAGTTGGCTGAAAAGAAAAAATTGAAAATTAGCCTGAAACCAGCTTTGACCTGGCAGACCAGAATTATTCAAATAAAACAAGTAGGCAAAAACACTAGTATTGGCTACGATAAAACCTTTAAAACTAAAAAGAAGACCAAGTTAGCTATTTTGCCAATTGGTTACTGGGATGGGTATAGTCGATTATTGTCTAATCCATCTCCAGTAAATTCAGGCAAAGGAGAAGTTCTAATCCGAGGAAAACGTTGCCCAGTTTTAGGTCGTATTTGCATGAATTTAACCATAATTGATATTAGTAAATTAAATAAAGTGAGAATAAATGACAAAGTGGTTTTAATTGGAAAACAAGGAAAACAAGAAATTACTGCTGAAGAAATAGCTCGAAAAACTAAAACTATCAACTACGAGGTAGTAACTAGAATAAATCCATTAATTCCTCGCATTTATAATTAAAATGTTTTTTAATTTCAAGGTTCTGCGAAGCAGGTTCTTATAATTAAGGTATGGAAAAAATTTGGGAGATTACTCCAAAATATTCAAATAAATTTAAAGAAAAGTTTCCGGAAATTAATCCGATAATTTTGCAATTGCTTTTTAGCCGCAATTTAGATACTCAAGAGAAGATTGATGAATTTTTATTGCCAGATTATTCTCAAGATCTTCATGATCCTTTTTTATTACAAGACATGAAAAAGGCGGTTGATAGGGGTTATAAGGCAATTGAAACAAAAGAAAAAATTGTTATTTGTGGTGATTATGACACAGACGGCATCACTTCTTCTGCTATTTTACTCACTATTTTTCAAAAATTAGGAGCAAAAGATATTACTACCTATATTCCAGACAGAGAGATAGAAGGCTATGGTTTAAGTGAAAAAATGGTTAAAGAATTTATTAAACAAAAAGTTAATCTAATTATAACTTGTGATTGTGGAGTTACTAATATTAAAGAAATTGATTTAGCCAATCAGGCAGGAATAGAAGTAATTGTTACTGATCATCATTGTCAAGAAGAAGAGCTTCCTAAGGCTTTTGCTATTATTAATCCACAGGCAAATAGAGAAAAATATCCTTTTAAAACTTTGGCCGGAGTAGGGGTCGCTTTTAAGTTTATCCAGGCCTTATTGTCTGATTCAAGGTGTCAGATAGAAAATAAAGAAGCAGCGGAAAAATGGTTGCTTGACTTAGTTGCTTTAGGAACAGTAGCTGATTATATGCCTTTATTGGGCGAAAATAGAACCCTTGTTAAATACGGCTTAGTTGTTTTAAATAAAACAACTAATTTAGGAATAAGATCTTTAGTAGAAAAAAGTGGTTTAGAGTTAGGTAAGCTTAATACTGGGAATATAACTTTTCAGCTGAGTCCGAGGATCAACGCGGCGGCTAGAGTTAAACATGCTGATGAAGCCTTAAATATGATTTTAGCCAAAAATCCTTTTGAGGCTGATGAATTTGCTGAGCATTTAAACTCATTTAATCTAATAAGACAACAATTAGTTGAAAAAACTTTTCAAAAGATTAAATCAGACATAGGGGACAAACCAAAAGAAATGATTTTAGTTTCTTTGGGAGAATATCCAAAAGGTGTTTTAGGTTTGTGTGCCAGCAGATTACTTGATAAATATTCTCGGCCAGCTCTTGTTTTAACCCAAAGAAAAGATGAAATTATTGGTTCTGGGCGTTCACTACCAAATTTTAATTTACATCAAGCATTAACTCTTTTAAAAAAATATTTTGTCCGTTTTGGTGGACATCCCGGGGCAGTCGGATTAACAATAAGTCCAGAGAAATTCGAAGATTTTAAAAAAGGAATTTTAAAACTTGGGGAAAAACAACTAAAAAAACAAGATTTAGTCTCTAAACTTAGAATTGATGCCCAAGTTGAATTAAATGACATTGATTGGCCTTTATACGAAGAGTTGGTTAAGTTTGAGCCATTTGGTCGAGATAACTGGCAACCCAATCTTTTACTTAAAAATGTTTATTTAAAAGAAAAACAAATGGTTGGAAAAACTGGACAACATTGTCGTTTAGTTATTGACCAAGGAAAAAAAATGATCTATTTTAGATCTAATCATAAAATGGAAGAAATTAAAGTAGGGGACAAATTAGATATTGTTTTTCAACTAGATGTTAATGAATGGAACGGAACGCGAGAATTACAAATGAAAGTAATTGATTTAAAAAAGAGTAAATAATATTATTTATGATTAAATTAAAAATCTATACAGACGGCGGAGCAAGGGGGAATCCTGGGCCAAGTGGCTGTGGGGTAGTTATTTATGATCAACAAAATAAAATAGTGGGGGAATATACTAAGTTTTTAAAAAAAGCTACTAACAATCAAGCAGAATACGAGGCTTTAATTTTAGCTCTTCAAAAAGCAAAAGCCTTAAAAGCCAAAGAACTTGATTGTTATTCAGATAGCCAATTAATTGTTGAACAATTAAATCATCGATATAAAATAAAAAACCCAGATTTAGGTTCTTTATTTATTAAAGTATGGAATTTGTCCCAATCTTTTAAAAAAATCAATTACCATCATATTCCTAGAGAAAAAAATAAACAAGCCGATAGACTTGTTAATCAAGTGATTGACCAGAATTTAAAAAAGACTTAAGCAGGCAATAAGCCGAATTCTGTTACTCGTGAGAGCGCGATCATTTATCTAGGTTTAGCTTTGCAGCTAGACTCGAACGGCCTACCATCCTTGAATTTTGAAATTCATGGATTTTTTGTTTGGCCTTTCACTCAGGTAAGGATTTAGCCGTTTCACCTCTAAAATTTCTTTTAGAGCTCACCCCAAGGGGTGCTTTTGCCTTTTCAGGTTTAAGCGTCTCTGTTCGCACCTCTATCATGCTCATAATGTGCGCGACGACAGGAGTTACCTGCTACCCAGCTCCTCATTAAAATAAGGGAGTGTTCGGACTTTCCTCTCCAAATATAACTAGGTTATATTTAAAGCGATCGCCACCTACTTAAGTCCATTCCATTATAGCAGAAATTTCTTACTTGTCAAGATAGATTTCTGTGGTAAAATAGAAATATGAGGAAATTTGACCTTATTTTTTCAGCCATTCTTGTCCCCCTTGACTATTTAATGCTAATCTTGTCAGGCGTTTTTGTTTATTATCTTCGTTTTAGCACTTTAGTTGAGTTGAGACCAGTAATTTATGAAATTCCTTTTGGCAGATATTTCATTACTTTATTAATTATTTTTTTAATTTGGCTAATAGTTTTTAGTTTAGCTGGTCTTTATAATTTAAAAGAAAGGCATTTTTCAAAAGAATTTTCAAAAATATTTTTAGCCTG
>SDBT01014224.1_pt1 | contig 12702 bp, 33 predicted proteins | sample 2277101 | NCBI WGS metagenome assembly SDBT01 (sample SAMN10404973, study PRJNA504765) | marine sediment metagenome | isolation source: marine sediment core GS10_PC15, 103 cmbsf | place: Arctic Ocean: Southern Knipovich Ridge | collected 2010 | reverse complement strand
GCTCCCGCCGATCTGGACCTGCCGGCCCTTGTAAACGCTCCCAGGATCTCTAAGCGCCGGGTGCTACCCTTCAAGCGCCGAGTGCCACTCCTCCAAGCGCCGAGTGCCACTCCTCCAAGCGCCGAGTGCCGTCATTGGGCAAGGAAGATCCTCTCAAGCGCCTCCCGGGGTAGTCCACCGTGCGGGACAACGACTTGGTCATCGACCCACCTGACCTGACACAGGTGCTTTCGACGATGGCAGTCGAATCCCCAATCGCCGATGTTCTCGCCACCACTATCGTGGTACAGTTCGATCACGTCTGGCACAATCTGAACAGCGAGGTATCGATCGAAGTGGTATAAGCGCGGCATCATGGCTTGACTCCATCGTTGATTGGTAGTTTGACTCCATCGTTGATCGGGTCTGCGGTGAAGTCATCATTGACAAGGGGCCGTCCTAACAGTTTCTGCAAACACTCCAGGTGTACGTTGTCGTAGAAGTTGATGCCGGCTTCCTTCCAGCATTCATTCCAGCATTCATTCCTCAACATGTACTGGTTGTGGGTTTCTTCCTTGCAGACTGGGCAGGTGTTGTTTGACTCCTGTTGCCGCCACTCTGGTGGCATTGTCAGGTGGATGTCTTTCACGTCGACACTCTTCAGCGGGCCACGTCGTCGCTGGACGACGCCAACCGGGAACTGGCCAGGCCCTGCTTTGTACTCTTCGTAATCGGTTGACCAGAAGTGTAGGATGCATTGTTCCCACTCATCGAATTTCACCCAGCAAGTGCGTGGTAGATTCATGGTTTCACCTTGAAGATGGCACCAATGATGAGGAAACAATAGCCCAACAGGTGACAGGTAACGGAGGCTAGTCCAGCGATGACACAGAGCCAAAACAGAATCTTTATGACAATCATTCGTTCAATCATTCGTTCAACCAGGTCTTGGGATTATCATGGACGGGGTAACAACCAAAGAAGCAACAGTCAGGGCAGTTGTATGCAATCATGCAAGCGCCTTCGTCCAGCCATCGGCTCTCTTCCAGGTTGGGATGCTGGCATTGGTTCCGGAACATCTTGGGCACCACGCATCCCAGGAGGCGTTGGGCAAGGTTCAACTGTGTCTTGTTCATGAGTCAGTGATCCAATTCACGTAGGATACATTGATGCCAATGACTGAGCCTAATCCTATCGGGACGCCAATCAGGCGAAGGACAAGAATGTCAGATTCAAACATCAACCAAGTGCCTCCAAATAACAGGATGACGCAAAGCGCCAAGTAGATGAGGTTCCTCATGGTTTGGTCCCTCGTAGGCTCGCCCCTACAAATGAGCCAACGGTGCAAATAATGGCAATGCCATTCAGTTCCCAGGTCAGCCGATCTGAATCAACAAAGAAGGTGATACTCAATAGGGTTAGCATGGCAAATATGACAAGCATAAAGTTGACGTAGATTCGCCAGAAGACAATGACGGTTGTACCACCAATGGCACTACTCACTAATTGGTAGGCGAGTTGGTCGGACTCAATACAGATGCCCGCCCAAAACAGGAAGGCGAAAAGCGTCAAGGCAACAAAGGTGATGAGGTTCTTCATGGTCTATCACTCCAATACAGTATGAGTCGAGTGGTAATGTAACCGTAGACCGCACTTATTGGAATGCCTATCAGGAGACTGCGGGCAAGAGGATCTGCCTCGGTTGCCCATAGAATGCTTGCCCACCCCATGATGCCACCAAGTATCAAGAAGGTCCCGGCAAAGAGGGTTCGTCGTATTGTGATGATGAGGGTTCGTCTCATGTGATCTCCTCTTGACCATATCTGTGAAAGTTGCAGTTGGGACACCACTGTCGAATCATCGGCGCACCCTCTTCGGTGATCCATTTCTTCTCGTACAGGTTGGGATGTCGGCACTTCCAGAGGTCTAACCAGATGTCCCCAACACATAAGCCAACAGTGCAAACTATGGTAGCGCCACACAGTCGCCAGGCGAGCCAATCCGAATCAACGAAGAAGGCTATACCTAACGGGGCGAATACGCAAAACAGGGCAAACCAAAATGTGCGGTCTCTCATGGCGTTAGCTCCCACTTGTAGAATGATCGCGAGTGGTAACGTGACCCGTCTTGGATGCGGACGATGTACTTGTCGCCATCGACATCAACGATCTGCCCTGTGCCCTGATAGTGGACGACTTGACCAATCTCGTATGAAACGGAGTACGGACTCACTGCGTCCCAAATGGTACAGAAACCAGCGACAACAATCAGGCAGTACAAAAGTGTGGGTACTCGAATGGTGCTCACGCTTTGTATCTCCATTCCAAGATATCTTGAGTGGGCGGCAACATCGGATTGAAGGGATCGACGATGGGTGCCTCAAGTTCCCACTCATAGAACCAGTATGATTCGAGACCCTGTAGGCCCCAGATCCGGATCTTGTATTGGTCGCCACTGATGTCGACAACCTGTCCTCGTCCACCGATGATCAGGTGGACTTCTGATCCAACCTTGAATTCCAGGTCAGGGTTGGGGGCGCTTTTGCAGGGATACCATATGGTCAGCCCAACAAATAGGACACAAAGGAAACTAAGGAGGGCAATGAGCCACAACGGAAGCGTGCAGAGAATGGGATGCTTGTTCACGGTTTGATCTCCAGTTCGTAGCATTCAAAAGAGACTAACTTAGGACCGTTGTAGGTGTTGACACGGACATGATACGTAGTGTTTGGGGTGTTGGTGTTGATGCCGACGATCTGGCCATAGCCACCAATCTTCAGATGGATCATCGTCCCGACTTGGAATCGAAGTTCGACACTCGGCGGGCTTTGCCGTGTTACCTCCTGTTCGCAATCGAAGACAGTGGCTATCAACATCACGCAACACCCCAAGGTGAACAATATGACCAGGGTGTAGCATACTCCAGGCAACTTCATCATGTCCAACCCTCCATTCATGTTAATTACCATGTCATTGTGTAGCCACCTAGAAGCAGCATAAACAATAACAAGAAAATGACGATTCCACATTGGTGTCCATAGATGAAGACAATTTCGCCCGCATCCGGTGAGCCTTGCTCTGGCTGCCTAAAGATCAAACCATTGAGTAGCCCTCTAATGAAAGTCATGACCAACCCTCCATAACTTTGGCTTTCGCCTCTTTTTTGGTAAGCGCCACTCCCTGACCCGCCGTCCATTCGTGAAATCTTGACTTCCAACGCCACCAGAGCCACTGCCCATCGGCGGCACGCTTCTTGATCGAACCAATGTGTTCGTAGATCACACTGGATGACTGCACGATAACGCAGTACACCCAACTGTGGGCACACTTCTTCCACTCGTCGCTTGCCTTACCAGCCATGGTGTACCGGAGGTAGCTGGGTACTGTCCTCATGTCCAACCTTCCAAGACTTTGGCTGTCGCCTCTTTTTTGGTAAGCGCTACGCCCTGACCCGCTGTCCATTCGTGATACTTCGATCGCATGCGTCTCCAGTTCCAACGTCCATCGGCTCGCAACTTGATCTCGTGCCAAGGTGTTCGTGGATTCTGTCATCCGACTGCAAGCGTACTCGATACACGATGCTGTTGCCGAATGGTTTCCAGGTAGCGATTGCCTTACAGGCTTCAGTGTTCTCAGGTGTGAATAGGGTCATTTGATCACCTCGGTCCAAGTGATGGGGACCCTCGCAAAGGTAATCTCCCACCACGGGCCTGTCGGTTCTTCGTCTTGAATTGGCCACACTCGCCTTAGTTCTGCAACGGGCAGCCCTTCTTTCATTGCCGCCGCCAGAGCGCGGCATCCTTCTGGGGCCTCCCCGTGGAATCGGACAGTCGGCCTTGGGTAAGCGTGGTCCGGCCCGCCTTCGCACGATTCAAAAGTCTCCACTCCGTGGCTGCGCAGGGCAAGCACGGCCGGGGCGATGCCGACATCTAGCGGTGGATCGAATTGGTTCCTTTGAGCATCCTGGTCCATTGGATTGTTAACTCGGTGTGTCGATCGTCTAGTATCGGCTCGGCCGCAGACCCCTCGGATCATCGCGACGGCTGCTGTGGCTGCCACACCGGCACCGATCCACATGAGCACGCTCGGGATCAGACGGTCATTGTCATAGGCCATGTCGGCTAGGCTGCCAGCGGCGATAGCAATCATTGTTGTGCAAACAATACCGACGACTTGTGCGAGTTTGAAGAAGTTCATTCGATCAATCCCTGGTGTCTATCAATTGCGATTCGTAACTGACGGGTTGTTTCTTCCACAGCTTGGCCGGCATCATCGATGTCACCCTCTCGTATACTGAGTCTGATGGCGGCAAAATGTATTTCTGCTGAACGCCACTTGTATACCACATCCCAGATGGCATCCAGTTCGGCCTTCAGCTTACCGGGGTTCTCACCGCATGGACCTTCTGTCCAATCGCCCAGTTCAAAAGGTCTATAACGCATGTTGCTACAATGTTCGTGACACATGGTGTTCTCCCTATGAGATCAGGCTCCGGTTCTTGTCAAAAGATAAGCTTCTTCTTTACCATGTCCACAGCAAGCGCTTGTAACCCCCTTGATCCTTTCCAAACAAGCATCTCGACCATCGATTGGTTTCCGATCACATCTGACACAAGGTCTCTCTATGTCGATGGGTTTGCCATCTTTATACACCCAACGACCATACTCATGGGTAATCGCGTGTCCGCGTTGGAAAGAGTGGGCTGACATTGTTCTCCCTATGAGATCAGGCTTCGGTTCTTGTCGAGGATGTCGGCCATCTGCCGGAGGACCAGCACGGGTGCCATGTCGGTGACGACGCAGCCCTCCAGGCTTCCGTAGTGCTCTTCCAAGCAGTTGAGCAGTAGTTGCTTGATGGCATCCTCATCGGGCCTCCAAGGCAACGAGGAAGTCTCGTACAAGCGCTCCAGGGTATGCTCCTTCTCGGCCGCCCATTGTCGGATGTCCGCTTCACTCACATCCCCACGGCGGATGGCCTTCAGGTGTTCACGGTTCCGCCGCAGATCAATGTCGCCCTCAGCAAGGATCTGTTCGATCTCTCCCAACAGTCGCACCAGGTGATAGGCGAACTTCACGTCGTAGCTCAACTTCATCTTGCAGAGTTGCGCGTAGGCGTAGCCCTTGAACCGATGCCAGGCACCCTTGTGCAGGAACATCTTCCGTTTCTCCCGCACCATCTCCGAGATTTTACTCGCGTGGATGATGCATTCCCGAGGCACGAACAGACTGTCGATCATGTTCGGATTGTTTTGCATGCAGAGATGGAAGTAGTGGACGATGTTGTACGAATTCAGGTCATAGGTCAATATCCCCACCCTGACGTGGTGCTTCTGGTAGCAGACGAACTTCTGTACCTGCTGGCCGAACCCCTGGACGACGCCCGCCAGGTGTGGGAAGACGATGTCCTTTGGCGGTACGCAGAAGCCAACTATATCCCAGTCCGAGTCGGCGGTTGACACACCATAACAGTGCGAACCCATGATGGTCTCGTATCGCACGTTGTCGGGTAGCCAGGACGGTGGTATGATGTGACCTTGTTCCGTCAGTCGTTGAATTGTGCTACTCATGGGTCGACTCCCAGTAAGGGTAGTTGGCCGAGCATCTTGGAAAAGTTGTGCTCGATCATTTCGGGTGATAGGAATTTGGTCAGTTTGGCATGTAGGGTTTCAAAGGCATCCGCCAAATGCAGCAACCCAGCTTCATTCTCTGGGGTCACGAGGATCAATGCCGTCATGCTGTCATGGTAGTCGGAGAAGATGTCCCTCTTCTCCAATCCGGTTTCCAATTCACCTTTGATCCAGTCGCCGTTGTTCATCACCTTGCTACAGTCTCGGTACATTGGCTGCCCGGCTGCCGTGGTGCCAACTTGATACTTGCACCATTCAAGATGTGTGGCTACTTTTCCGGTCTCGCTGTCATTCATGTCCTGAATCGTCTCTTCTGAGAAGAGGCTGTTTCCATGGTGCTGTGGCTTCTCCACTCCACCATGGAAGAGGACGTGAAAGTAGGTCTCGTACTTGAATGTGACAACATCCCGGAGCCAGGCTTTTGTAGCCTGGCGTAAGGCATCGATGTCGGATGAGTTTTGTTTGAAGTGGTGCTCACCATGGGTATAGTCCACGATGAATTCTGTAGTCTGATCGGTGTACTCTGGGGTATACATCCGCACCGGTACGACGACCGCGACCCGGTTGACGGTAAACTCCCACTTTGCGACGATCTTGCCTCTTTTACGTGTTGCCATCACTTCTCCATGGGTAAGCGTGCTTTGATACCATCTTTGCAGGTCACTTCAACCTGATTGGCCATTTCCTTGGCACCTTCCCAGTCCTGTTGCAGGACACAGATGGCCAGACCACCAAGATGTGTCCGCAGGTTGCGGATGGTGTCTTCCGGCTTCGGAACCTTCGGCAGTTCGCCGAACGTTTCGTAGTAGTCCAGTGCCGCAAGCGCTCCTTGGCCATAGCCAAGCCGGGAGAGAGCGTCAGCGGGGCTGTCGCCGGCACCATCATCAATTCTGCCACCTTGCCAGTGAAACTTGTACTTGTTCATTCCTCATTCTCCCAACCATCCGGTGGTGACCAACAGGCAAAACACAAGCCTTCACGATCAACGTTTGACAGGTGACACCACTCGCCACACGACCGGCAGTAGGTGTGTCCCCGCGTGCCCCAATGGCCGATCTTGCCGGAGGCGGTCAGGAGGAAGTGCCCCACTCGACTCAACTTGTTGCTGAGCCAATGGGAGAGCATCCTCTTCCAGAGCATCATCTTCCAGTAGGTGCGTTTCATTCCGGGATTCCCAGGTGACGGAGGCAGGCTCGCAAGCATGGTAATGATCGAGACACAATCTCAGCCGTAGGCGCGATCTCCTCAACGATGCCGAGGTAGTCGTTGGCCAGGATCTGTGCTTGTGACAGATCGCGGTACTCTTGCAACAGCGTGTAAACGATCTCGTCTTGGTGGATCTCATTATCCTTGGGCAATGCCCTCATCTCTTTGACGAACGGGTCCAACTGGGCCAGGCGACTTGCCACTGGACCTTGCAGGTGATTGCGGAGGGAAAGGTCTTCGCCCCAGCCGTCGCCAGTGTCGGCCGCACAACAGGCTAAACGGTAGCGGGTCTCTTCGAGTAGGTTCATAGTACCATTCCCGTCTCTTGTTCGATGTACGTTCTCAGTTTGCCCAGGGCGTTGCTACAGGCGAGGCTCGCGCAGACACCGTTTTTGGCATCACAGGCGACGACGGCCAGTAGGTTGAGTGCTCGCACGCTATCCCAGAGCGTCTTGTAATCGGCGAGTTCTTTCTCGGTCCGCTCGAATCGTTGCCACAGGATGCCGATCGTCCGGGCCAGATAAGGCTCGGTCACTTCGCTCGGCAGGGGGTGGGAGAGGTTCAACTGGTGTGTTCATGTTATGTGACTCCAGCGTTTTCCACTTTTGATCTTTCCGATGGTTGTTCTATCTACTCCATACCGCTTTGCGAGGATTCGATGGAATTCATCTGATTTGAGAATCTGTCGTACATCTCGCTCGGTCAGCTTCGCGTTTTGATGATCTTCACCTGTGAGAGGCCGATTTACAGCACGCCCCTTTTGATACATATCCCGGTTGTTGTCGCCCTTACTGCCTAGCCACAGATGGGCAGGATTTACGCATCGTGGATTGTCACAGGTATGGCAGACGCATTGATCAGCAGGGTCACTATGCTTGATGGAATAGCAAACTCTTGGGGCCAGGTATACTTTGTCACGCCTGATGCCAAATACTCCGTAGCCCAGTCGATTAGTGGCACTAGTCCAATCCCAGCAGTCGTCCGGTCCACGCACCTCGACCTTGTCCCAGAACCTTTGCAGGTCGGAGTCAGTCAAGGTGGGGATCGGTCTGTGCTTCATACCGCTACCACCGCATGCTTCTTCAGGATCACCGCCCGGTTGACGATTGTCTGCTTGACGTCCTGGTACTCGTCGAACTTCTTTGGGGTCGCCTTGATGTCAACGACCATGCCCTCTTCCAGGTCGTCCAGGTCGTTGGAGGCAAACCATTTTATCAGATCGCCGGGCTCGCTCTCGAAGCAGACCAATGTCGTGGTGCCCCACTCGGTCTCGATGTATCGCATCTTGGTGATGGTGAGCCTTTCAAAAATCTGCCGCTTCTTGATCTCGCCAACCCATTCCCGAGACTTTTTTGTGTCCTCACGCTGCTTGATCTCTTCCTCACGCTCCAGGTGTCGCAGATGGGTAGTGATGACCGAGGCCACCAGGCCCTGTGTCTTGTGCGTCACGTAGCCGAGGCGGCAGGCCACGCCAAGGTTGTACAGGTAGTCGGCCACACCCTCGACTGGCAGCTTCTTGGCCCACTCCAGTGCATCACCAGCCTGCAACAGGTCGCGGTCCCAGCAGTGGAGGCGATTCTTCTCGACCCACTGCTCGTACTGATAACGATCGGTGTCAGTATGAATGACTGGTTTGACCAGGTCCCAAGCATGGCTGGAAGTGCTTGCCTGATCCACGTTGGCGGCCCCACGGGAGAGCCAACCCAGCCGGCGGATGCAGATGGCTACGCCACAAAGGTACTCGGTGATGTTGATCGTCTCGGGGACATAGCCGCCTGCCATCCGCTCGCAGTCGTCCGCTTCCCCACCGGCACGGAAGATGTACTCAGCCTCGGCCAACATCTGTTCGGGCGACTTGCCACCCAGGAAGTCCTTGATGCACTGGCGACCGACCTGCTTGTGGTCGCCATTGGTGTGGCGAAGGATGAACGTCTCTTTCCGCATGCGGTTGGTGTGGCAGTGGTCGCAGTCGAAGGGACCCGTGCGGTATTCTTCCGGGCACGTTTCGCCCGGGACACAGGAGATGAGTCGCTCTTCTTCGAGGAATTCGATCTTGGCGACTAGGCTCCAACCGGCCAGTTTCGGAGTCTCGCCGTGGATCTTCAGCAGAATCCGTTCTTCCTCGAACTTGATCAGGTTGCCGCCGGGCATCGTCTTGGTCACCATGACCATCTTGATTCCAAGCTTCTCGATCGTGATCGGATCAGTCTTGAGCTTGCGGGCCCGCTTCTGCATGGTGGCGAGCTTGTCCGTCAGGACGCCCAGGTTGAAGGGGTGGATCTCGAAGATGCGGTCGTTTTGCTGGTCGTTCATGGTGTTTTCCCGTGGCGTTGCTCTCAACTACTCAAGTATACACCACCGTTCACCGGCTGTCAAGTGGACGCGAAGAATTTTCGACTGCCGCATCCCTCATATCAGACACCATCCATCGCTAAAATCTGGGGTGTACGGGACGCCCTTACTCTGGCTTGCACAGAGACACTGGCCTGTCGCCAGTCTCGTCGATGGTTGTCCATCATACAAGCCCGCTTTTTTGCTGCCTCCGCTGTTGATTCAATGACGACGGCGCAGTAATGCACACAATCCGTTTGATTCAGGACAAGCCAGAAGATGAACTTGGTTTTCATCCTGTCATTTCCTTCTTCTCGCCGTACTTCCGGCCGAGTTTGTAGCAAGGGAGCTTGATCGCTTCGGTCTTGGGTAGCTCGAAGACAGACCATATCTCGCCCATCTTCGGATGATCTTGCTCGAAGCATTCTTTGCTGTGTTCTGCCCACTCACGGGATGAGGTAAGCCAGAGCGCTGAGTGTCCCATGTCGGTGGCCAGGAGTTGACGGTGACCCATCCCGGCCACGCATGTATGATATCGTCGGTTACCACGGAAGATCCGCTGGATTCCATACACCATCGGGTCCTCGACCCGCAGTTGTCGTAGCCGATCTTTGGCCTGCTTGATGAGCGATCTGCATTGCTCCCGTGTCATCTGTTCGATGGCCAACAATGGTTTATGACCCACAATAAAGTCGAGGTTCATTTGGCTTCTTCCCGTGCGAATTCGAGGAACGTGCTTAGGTCTCTTCCGTCAATGTGGATGATCCACATCGAGGACAGGCGACAGTCAACATCGACGCAGAGGGCCTCGGCCGCAGCCGCAACGCCAAGGCGAGCTTTGCCGATATCCCGGTGGACGTCGGTCGGGTAGATTCGGATCACTGTATCCTCCAATCCTCATATGGGAAGTACCACCAGCCATGTGAGCAGGCACTTGTCAGAACGTCAGTCTGGATGACCCACCCAGGTCCCTTACGTGAGATCAGGGCTGTCTGGTGACGTAGCTCTGGGTCATCGCCGATGTAGACACCATGCCGGATCACATTGATGGGCCGCTCGGGTCCAACTTCGCGTTTTGGTTGCCTCAGTGGGAGCATTCTTCTCATAGCGTTGTCCCAAAGTCATCGATCAGCTTCTGTTGCGTTCGGGCGGCTTCGATCCTCTGTTCCCACCCCTCGATTGCCTCTTCACGCCGTTGATGCAAAGCATCGAGCGCCTCCTGGGGTGTATCAAACAATCGCCCCTCCGCTTCTTCCAGCGTGAATCGTGACTTGTAGTGAAGAACCATTCTGACTTTGGCTTTGTCTTCTTCCTCTTGTCGCTCGAAGATCATCAGCTTGGCGGTTTTGCGGAATCGCGCCTTGGCCACAATCACGTTCTCGTTGTAGTCGAATCCTGCTACCCACTTAATCATCATATCACTCCTCGCAGTCGGTGTTCAAGGTCTTCCAAGGCGTCATCCACTTGCCAACCACCAGTGTAGTGGAAGTTCCACTTGCCACTGTATGGATTGATGGTTGAATGCACCGGGTTTTCGTGTGCGCCGGGCACCACTTTGATAGCTCGCTTAGGTTCCAGGAAGCGTGTAAACACTATCCCCGGTCCACCTATTGTGTTCTCATCCACGGACAGCGTCAGTTCGCCCGCCTTGGTCTCCAGGTGCCATCGATCGTCGTCACCCATGGTCGCCCCAAGGCTTTCGATCAAGGCGTGGGCTTTCTTGATGAACCGATCTCGATCACGCTGTCGCATGGGCTCGTCTCCGTTGGACGTCACCGAAGCGACGGTTCCAGGTGTCATTGTCTTGGAGGATGGTCTCAATGGCTTCCAGGCAGCCGGCCTTCTGGGCTTTCGTTCGCAGCCGGGTCTCCCGCTTCTTCCACTTTTGTCGGAGGGTCATGTGCCAATTCTCCTATGATCGTCCTGATGTGCGCGTGAATTTTTTCGAGGGCTACCACCTCGCGTATTTGGGTAAGCAACCGTAGATACCCTCACAGATTTCCTCGTATCGCTCGGCGTACCCGATCTCGCCTCGTGCGCGGCAGGACATTGCCGTGACCTTGTTCCGGGCGTAGCTGTTCAGGAGTCGGATTGCCTCCAGGACATGTTGCGGCCACTTGGGAAACATCCGCTTGGCTGCCCTCAGCGGGCAGACGCCACGGGTCGCGGCGATAAACTTGTGCAGGTCGGACTTGTCCATCCCGTCCAGGTTCACCGGGCCGGCTTCCAGACTCTCAACGTTGATGGTCATTTTAGTCTCCGCACTTGGGGCAAGGTTCGCTCTCTGCATCCATCTGTGCTGCATCAACGGAGATGCTGCCATAGTCATTGTGGTCCCACTGATGACCACACTTTTCGCAGGTCAATCTGACCTGAATATGGACGCCATCGACAGTTGCCATGTCAGTCGTCGCCTCTCTCAATCTTCAGTCTGGCCAGACTACGGGCCGACTTGTTGATGGATCTCTTGCCGTAGGCTCGCTTGTGTTTCCACCCTCGGGTGAACGAGCGTGATTTGTGGGATGTCTCTTGGCGTCTCATGGCTGCTCACTTGTTGCACATGCTGTAGACGACTTCGGCCAGGTTGTCGCAGAAGCAGCCGTGCTCCTCGACGGTTGTGGCGGTGTAGCTGGGGCGTTGGATCTTGATCAGCTTGACCAGGTACTCATCACTGTGGGTCAACTCAACGATGATTTTGTGGAACTTGCGGGGTGTGACGGTCACGCGGAACATCAACCCACCTTGCCGCTCGTCGTTCTCGTCGAGGGCCACATACTCTCGGGCCCCGCAAGCGGCCAGGCACCAGTAGTCGCCGGCCATGATCTGGCGGCGGATGGTATTGGCGATGGTCAGGTTTTCGGTCGCGGTCGTCATGTCGTTTCTCCTGTGGTTCTACTCAAGTATACACCACAGATTGCAGAAGTCAAATGGGAAACCGAGAAGTTGAGTGGAGACGCCGGGAATCGAACCCGGGTGCTGCGATGCTATCATTTGCGCCATCTACGTGCGTATTCGATCGATCGTAGTATCTTGCTGGAGCCAGGCTCGATCGACGAGGGCGGTCTCCAACCAGTCGGAGTAATCTTGATCCTAGTCGTGCCGACGCCGTACCAGGTTAGCAGCCGAATCTAATTGGCCGGTCGCAGGTCTGATTCAGCCGAGACCTTTTGACCAGTCGCGGTTCTTAGGCCGCGAGGCAGAGTTCAGATTTGGCAATTGAAAATTGCGATCGGCTTTTAACGTGGCCCACCGATCAACCACGGCACGCAAGCTAACATTTCCTTCATCCAGTCGATACCTTTCGTCCCCAGTGCTGCCTCATCAACCAATGGCCTTACTTGCGGCCACTCGGTCTTGGTGAGGTGTTTCGATGCGTTTCCGGTTGAAGACTGCCGAGAAGTGCTGACCCAGTTCACCCTGAAACCATTGGCTTCCAATCGGGGCATTTCGCGTAAGGTCAAGTAGGTCTTGATAGCTTGCGCTATCGATCCATTTCTTCTTGTCTTCGATTGTCATGATGTGCCTTTTGTGAAAGAATCACCGGCTCTGCCAACTCAGGCC
>SDBT01014223.1_pt1 | contig 12703 bp, 12 predicted proteins | sample 2277101 | NCBI WGS metagenome assembly SDBT01 (sample SAMN10404973, study PRJNA504765) | marine sediment metagenome | isolation source: marine sediment core GS10_PC15, 103 cmbsf | place: Arctic Ocean: Southern Knipovich Ridge | collected 2010 | reverse complement strand
ATTATCGTCACCAGTCAGGTCCTGGTAAAAGGGCAGATCGATTGTTTTGCCTGAGCCGATCATCGTCGCGATTTCGGCATCGTTGAAAATGATGCCGGACGTGAAGAAGTCAAACTTCTCGGCCGTTCGTTCGATCTGGTTTGCTGTGAAGGGTGCGGGTACGAATATGTCCGCAAGCCTCGTTTCAACCATTACAGTCTCCTTGTGGTTTGTACGAAAGACGCACAGTCCACCGGACTGCCGCTATCCTTTCCTATGGTTATGAGGCACCGCCCCGATTGGCATGGTCATTGAAGCCATGTCTTCTTAGGACCACCAAACAGTTCGGCTGTCCAACCGCTCATAGAGCGGATTTTCGTTCGCATCTGTTTATCTTCTTGAGCAACAAGCCAACCTTGTTTGTACTTGTCAACTTCTTCCCAAGGTTCCGAATTGAAAAAATGTGCACCCGATGTAGACATCGGCATCCCACAGCAAATGATATGAGTGTACCCTAGCTGAACACCGTTCTGAGCCAAGAATAATCCACTAGAACCTTTGAACTTATCTGTAACAATTTTGTCGATACGAGCGTTTCCGAAATTGTTTCCAACTCCTCCTTTATGGGTAATAAATATGTAGTCCTCATTTCGCCCACGCCTCCGCCGCGCATTTTGCCAAGGACCAACTTTCTCAGGGTGCAGCGAACACCAAAGCGTTAGCTTCCCTTGATAACTTCCGCCAGCGTCATTAGTTGCGCCAACGTCAAATGGTCTGGTGTCTAGGATATATTCGACATAAGCCAAATCGTCCCAGACTGATTCTGAACCACCAAGCGCGACAAGTATTTTCATCGCTACTTTAGGATCACCAAATCCCGTTTAATTTCTTGATCACCAGTCATAACTGTAGAAATATTGCCAGCCAAATCTCTGGCTTGTGCCTCATGGTAAAAATCACCAGCTAAAGCATCTGTATCAACTTGGTTTAAATCGACCTCGAATACACCGCCCGGTCCATTAGTGATTATGATACCACCAACAAGATCATTATCCTTGAGGATAGAAGCTTTCGAAGAAAATTTACCAGAGGAACTTTTCCTTGAAGAGTGCCACCAGATAGTGAATCCAGTGATATCTTCTACCCCTGGCGGTGTCGCTCCATCATCAACTGTGACAATCAGCGTATGATCATCGCCAGAGAACATCGCAAAGTTTTGATTTTCAACGGTCATAGCTTCCTAAATCTCGCCTCCTAAACTGGCCTAACAATACTGGCTCTCAATGTTCCAGTGATTACAAAGGATGCTGAGAGGGCTGTCCCCCTAACTTCCCGTTGAACAACTACCCCAGCAGTTTGTAAGATAGCAGCTAGATTCGATATACCAATTCCGGATGGTGTGCTGAAGGGTGTGAACCCAGTTCCTTCTTGCCGAATAGCTGCTAGCACCTGCACTGTAGCAGCTTCCAAAGTTAGACCAAGAGAACCACTCTGTAATATAGCAGCAAGCGATTGTATTGCTGCGCCGCTAATGATCAATTCGCCGGAAGCTAATTGAGTGACTGATGGTAGACCACTGCTACCCAAACCACTTACGATCAATTCACCGGTCGCCAATTGCACAACCGATGGCAACGTGCTACTGGCCGCAGCTATGAGAATTTCGCTGACCGAAGCTATCTGGGTGATGCCAGTTAGAATGCTAGAACCCACACCTGACGGATGCATCAATGCTACTGCATTTTGTAAAACAGCCGGTAAATTCTGAATGCCCGATCCAGTAGTGGCCTGCTGAACCGATGCGCTTTGTAGTATAGCCGCAAGCCTTTGATCAGCTATGCCAGACGGTTGCATTAAAGCAACAGCAATTTGTGTTATCGATGGAAGTCTCTGAGCGCCGGCTGGCAGAATCTTCTCTAATAACGCAGCGAGTTGCGTGATCGCTGGTAGCAACTGATCGCCAATTATGACATTATCAGCCGTTGCTCCAGCAGCGCTTTGTAAAATTGACGCGAGAATATTCTGTCCCGCACCCTCCGGATGCATCAAACCAACGGCGTTTTGCAGAATAGCAGGCAATACCTGACTGCTAGATCCAATCAGTTGTTCTTCAATATTCGCTAATTGTGTGATCGCTGCTAACAAGGACGATGCTGCCACGTCGGGCTGCATGACAACGACGCCAGCTTGTGTAATGGCTGGAAGTAACTGATCGCCAGTTCCTGTTACAACCTCGCCATGCGTGATCGCACCTTGTTGCGTTACGGATGGTAGAATGTTTGATCCGGTTGTGATTAACTTTTGAACTGCACTTGCCAATTGGGTAATCGCAGGCAGTATTTGGACACCTATTCCCGCTGCCCCCGCCGCCTGATCCTCGTTAAACATGCCCAGAGCAGGAATAAAATATTCATCCGTGCCATCTTCCTCGATCATCACGCCGGAAAGAATCATGACACCACTCGGGATGAACCATTGAGCAGCCATTACGTCACGATAACTTTCGGATCGGCGTAAAACGTTGTTGAGGGCTTCGCTACATGTATCCGGCAAAGAGCTGGTCCAACGCGATTGACCGTTGCCGTTACGGCTAAATCAATCTTGTTTTCATTAGTAAATCCACTCGTGCCCGTCCAGGTTTCAGTGTTGTTGTCTTGGTCAACAGAGTTACCATCTATACTTATTTTAATATCAGCGTCACCATCATTTTCGAAAGAACTTTGAGTGTCTGCACCGGACGCAGTGTCGAGAAACTCAACCTCTATCCAAGCCTGATCAGTCTGAATATCAACGGCGCTGTCCCATATTCCTTTAATGGTAAAAGTTTTACTGCCAGTGCTGTTTACCCAAATAGGAATAGGCGGCGAAATATGTGGCTCGCTGAACTCTCTGGCATTGCCAGTCGTAGCTATTTTCCACGAGATTTTATTCCCGTCTGGATCTTTAGCGCCGTCTGTCGTAACAAAGATGTCATCATCGTGAACTGTCGAGCCGTAATAATCGATGTACTCAAGGCGATAAAGCTTGTTCCCTGTGGTGTCATCACAGCCCGACATGAGCAATCGAGTCCCGGTATTGGATATAGTTCCATTTGCCAAACTAAGACTGGAATTAATTAGGCAATGATGAAGTTCGACATGCATCTCAGTAGCGGCTGCAACATCAACTAAAGCACTTGAAATATCACTAATATCAGTCCCGGCAAGTAATATAGTCGACTTCCGGCCCGAGCCGGCGAATAGCTCGTCTGCTTGGGTGCCACTCCACGAGATTTTCCCCCCTCGGAACTCGAACGAGGAAACAGTCACAACAAAGCCGACACCCAACCCACCACCTGAAAAATTTACCTCAGTATCCTTAAATTTTATAACGCTCTGACCACCAGACCCCCCGATTGACCAAAGCGCACCACTAGCACGCGCTATTTCAATCAGTGAATCGTAAAACTCTACTTGAAATAGAGTGCCGACTATGGATACATCATCACCAATCTTGAATGAAACACCGTAGAATTTAACATGACCATTAATGGTCATATCAAAGGCCCCGGCAGATTCGAGATCAACCTGCACATTATCGGCCTTGTCATAATCTTCCGTCGTGGTGTTGATCGAAATAACTCTATTGGGGGCTGCCGCCGTCCCTGGGAAGGTGTAGACTGTACTAAGTCCCGGTGCCTCGGCATGATCCATGCCGATATAAAGATCATCGCCAGCGGCGAGTTGGTCAACAGCAACCAGAAATGTCTTAGCGGCTTTCGCTAAAGTTTCGTATGGCGATGTCTCCGAGCCGTCATCATTACAATAGACAATAGCCATCAGACTTCCTCAACCACGTCGAAAAGCGGCTCGGCGGCAAAAAGGAAAATGGCACGGTCTTGAATACGGCTACCCGCAGCGGCATCAAATCCAGCACGAATTCGAATGGCGTCATAGGCGATCGGGTTCATGTCCTCTACCCACCAAGCAAGGGCGATAGCTTCCTCGCCTAGATGAGAGGCAAACCAGATTAACAGAAATTCTTCACCGTCGAGTAAGTTGGTATCCACAAACGTAAAGTCGCCAGACGCATTCTTTGCCAGCACCCAAGCCAGTAATTCAGCAAGTTCAAAATCTTCAAGCTGTGAAGTCCAATCAAACGCATCCGACGCCGCTATTGCCGCCACCTCGTCCACGAACCGTGAACGGCTATTTCGGTATTCGTGGCCCTTGCTATCAATCGCAAGAAAACTGGCAAAGACCGTTGAACCGCTGGGCTGAACATCGAGAGAACGGGAGACAATAGGCATCAGGCTAACTCGAGCACGCGAAATCCCACAAAGCAAAGAAATCCACCATTCACATCTCCTTGGTTATAGTCCACTCACAAATTTGGGAGGCATAGACCCAGTCAATTTGCCAGTGATTACGAACGACCCTCTGAGTGCTGTTCCCCCAACTGCGAAGGGCATAACAATCCCAGCAGTTTGTAAGATAGCAGCTAGATTTGATACACCTGTTCCAGATGCGCCAACAAGAGGCGTGAACCCAGTTCCTTCTTGTCGGAGCGCTGCCAACACTTGGACCGTTGCAGCCTCCAGGGTCAAACCAAGAGAGGCACTCTGCAATATAGCAGCAAGAGATTGTATCGCCGCACCACTAACAAGTAATTGTCCACTAGCCAATTGCGTGATGGCAGGTAATCCGCTGCCACCTAAACCACTGACAATCAATTCGCCAGTCGCAAGTTGTAAGACAGATGGCAATACACTGTTAGCTGCTGCTATGAGGATCTCACTGACCGAAGCTGTTTGAGTGATGCCAGATAAAATACTTGAACCTACTCCAGACGGATGCATCAGACCGACAGCGAGTTGTGTGATCGCCGCCAAATTCTGAACACTAGTTCCAGTGGTAGCCTGCTGAACTGATGCACTCTGTAATATAGCGGCAAGTCTTTGATCGCCCGCACCCGCTGCTTCATGTGCCATAACAGCAATCTGTGTCACAGCCGGAAGCGTCTGGGTGCCAACTGGTAAGATCTTTTCCAACAACGCACCTTGCTGCGTGATCGCCTGAAGTGTTTGGATCGCAGTGACGATATTGCTTGCGACTGCGCCCGCACCCTGTTGTGTGATCGCTCCAAGTATATTCGATCCGGTGCCCTCCGGATGCATCAAACCAACACCAGATTGTAGAACTGCCGGAAGAGTATTTATGCCAGTTGCAACGAAGATCTCAAATGCAGCAGCGAGTTGTGTGATTGATGGGAGTCTCTGATCGCCAACACCACTTGGCTCTTCGCCAGCCGAAAGCGCACCCTGCTGAGTAATTGCACCAAGTGTTTGAACAGACGTCGCAATTATCTCTTCGAGCAGCGCACCCGATTGTGTGATTGCCTTTAACAAAGACACTGCCGTCACATCGGGTTGCATCACACCGACGCCTTGTTGAGCCACGGCTGGAAGTCTTTGGACACCAGTCGGTAAGATCTTTTCCAGGAGCGCTGCTAATTGCGTGATCGGACCAAGGATATTTGATCCAGCAAAGATATTACTCGCAACCGATGCCGTACCTTGTTGAGTGATTGCAGCGAGCAAACTAGACGCAACAATATCCGGATGCATCACACCGACGCCTTGTTGGGTGACGGCAGGAAGTCGTTGATCGCCAGACGGTAAGATCTTTTCTAGTAGCGCCGCTAACTGTGTTATCGATGCTAATGTTTGAACCGCAGCCGCCGACGGTTGCATGACAGCAACGCCAGACTGCGTGACCGGAGCCAATGTTTGAATTGCAGTCGCAATAAACTGTTCAGTAAGAGATGCTAATTGAGTAATCGCAGCAAGCGCACTAGAACCGACCGCCGATGGCTGCATCACGGCAACGCCAGCTTGTGTGATGGCCGGAAGTCTTTGATCACCGACTGGCAGAATCTTCTCTTCGAGAGCACCCTGTTGTGTCAATGAAGCAAGCAACGACGACGCTGTGATATCAGGCTGCATAACGCCAACACCTGATTGGAGAACCGCCGCAAGATTACTGATCGCAGTCGCGGACATCGTTTCAAGTGCAGCGGCAACTTGTGTTATTGCAGGAAGTCTTTGATCGCCGGTTCCGGTTGGTGGTTCTCCTGCTGTGATCTCACCTTGTTGCGTGATAGCTTTAAGTGTTTGTACCGAAGTCGCAATAAACTCCTCAATCGCCGATCCGGATTGCGTAATCTTACCAAGTGTCTGAACAGCCGCAATGATGAATTCCTCTATCGCAGCTCCCTGTTGTGTAATCGCACCGAGCCGTGATGAACCTGCGATGTCTGGCTGCATCACACCGACGCCTTGTTGAGTGATCGGTTGCAATGTTTGAATACCCAAAGGTAAGATCTTTTCCAGGAGCGCTGCTAACTGCGTGATCGCACCGAGTGTTTGTAATGCCGTCCCCGACGGTTGCATGACAGCGATACTTGACTGTGTAATCTTGCCGAGCGTTTGAACCGAAGCAACTATCAGTTTTTCAAGTAGAGCGCCAGACTGTGTGACAGCTGGAAGGGTCTGAACCGAGGTAGCAATAAACTCTTCTATTCCAGAACCTTGTTGCGTGACTGGCGCCAAGACATTAGAGCCAGTCCCTATCGCTTCATGTGCCATAGTGCCAACTTGCTGGATCGACCGAAAATGCTGAACGGCAGCGGCGATGAACTCCTCAATCCCCGCTCCTTGTTGCGTGATAGCAGCAAGAAGATTTGAACCAGCACCTTCTGCTTCATGCGCCATAGCAGCAAGTTGCGTGATTGCGGGCAACGTCGAAACTGCCGTGATGTCCGGCGGGCTACCGATATCGACTTCATTGTACTTAATCGCCCCGTCTTCGTAGACGTAGGCAAGCCTTGTGCCAGAGCGGTCATAGATATTGCAGCCACCGATTCGCGCGGCGGTGATAACCGATACAGCAACGTTTGCGGAACTAAAGGTATCGTCGTCGGCACCCGTAAACCTATAGTCTATGTCTTTGTCAGCATTCTCAATATAGATGACATATTGCACGTCCCCATCGGCTGCCATCGCTGCCTGAAGATCACTTTGAGTATCCTCAACCGCTGTATGAACATTACTCGCTGTCGTTATTGCATTAGGAGTATCAATGCTATTTGCAAATCCAGCGGTGTTCATTCTCTGTGTTGCCACAGAAGAGAAGTAAGGAATTCTTATTCGGGTATTTCCGCCATTGACAAATGCTACACCCGATCCGTGGATGTGGGTTTGAGGACCAGCAACACCAATATGAATATCGATTGCACTTAAAGTATCATTCGACCTTAGAGTTTTTTCATAACCGTCGTCATTGGTGTTGTCCTTAAAGAAGATGTGCATCCGGTCTGACGTGCCGAACACGATAACTGCGTTGCTGAAATCCGCTGATCCGACATCGGTTGTGTCTGCAACACTATTGCCAGTCGACCACGTAAGCCCCGAATCGGTCGATTTAGCATATTCAATATGGTCGAAAGGTGACCCCATATCCTTGTTGGTGGAAGGATTACCTTGATAGGTGATTACAATATCGGAGCCGGTACTCTCGACAGCAATCGAAGCGCCATTGACTTGAGCTTCAGCGATTAATTCAACAACCTTGACTTCGGTTCCTGTACCAGCACCGCTCTCAACATCTTGCCAAGCATCGGACGACATATTGAAGCGGGCGTACCAAACATCTTCTACGTTACTTTGGCCCCCAACATGAAGATCATCACCATCTTGAAACACCCAAAGAGAACTAACAGAACTAACAAAATCTGGCTTATTGGCGCTGTCCTGCTCTGTAAAAGAGTCCGTTGGATCGGTTGCTTTCCACGCCTCTATTTCATTTGAATTTGTGCTATCCTCAAGGATTAGATAAATATTACCGCCAGACGATTTAAACGGCCCATGGAAGTTATGCTCTCGACTAAATTGAGTTCCTGAAATCGTAACCGGCAGCGCCATTAGACTACCCGCCAAGTCCCGTCTTCGATGATCAGATCATTCGGGAGAAGATCTTTCCAAGACGTCGTTGTGTACCAAGTCTGTCGATCGAGAAGGTCGGTCGTCGGCGATAGATCTTCGATCCATTTCCAATTCCAAGGATCCGGTTCGGTCTCGCTCAAATGCTTGGCAATTGCCGCACGCGTTACGTGTGCAACGTTGTCGGCGAGATCATGCGCCGAAACAGAAAGCCGTTGTGCTTCGGCGTCGGTGATCCATGACAGGACATTCCCCGTGATAGCCCAATCGGCTTTGTCGGGATCGGTGTTGCTAAACATCGCCTTGATGCGATCCCGGCTCGCCGCGTCGTCCAACGCTTCGTTGAAGACCGAGACCCTTGACCGGTTGCCGTCGAGAAAACGGTTAAGCCAAAGTGTTCGCGTTGCCGCATCCAACACCATCGGAGCGCGGGTGCGACGGTCCGTCGCGGCGTCCAAGGCGGCGTTGATGACATCGGTTTCGTCGCGGGTTTTCTCCGCGTGAACCCATGTCGACGTGTCGGTCGAAATGATCTGCGACGCGGGCAACAGCTTCGCGAGTTCTTCTTGAAGCCAGCCGAAGCCGTCACCGACAACAAGGATCTGTTGACCGTCGCGAAGGTTGAGAACGCGGACAAGGTTTGCCGCAATCATGCGTTCCTGATTGATGCGGGTGAACCGCACATAACGGAGCAAGATTTGCGGCGAGCCGACGGGGATCAGACTGTTGTCGCGGGCATGCCAAAGACGAACGCCGTCCATGACATAGTTGTCATGAAACGGCGTCCCGGTTGACGTATCGACCAGCGGCATAATTTAGAATCCCCTTTCTATAAATAACCGTATTCTTTCATGACTTCACCATGATCCGATACAATACGATCTACTTGTGCAGCGGTCAGCACATCTTGCCAGCCACCAGACTTTCCTTCACGGAAGAAGGTGGCCTGTTTCTTTGACTTACTCGCATAACCAGTTCGTGCTTCATGCGCTTGCAAGTTACGAAAGTTAGTTGACAACATCGCATCGGCAAATCGGTGCTCATCAATCTTGATTTTGTAAAAATACAGGATCTTGCGGAACCATTTATCTGCATCATCTAACAGATCTTCGTACCGCAAAATGAACCGATCAGTTGGAATGGGACGTGTCCATGACTGAACATTTAGCGACCAAGACCCAACGACTTGTAGAACATGCATGTGGTTGATCACACGATGTGGATCTGCCATAGTTTCAATTGTTTCTTCAATGGACAAATCCATATGGTCAGCAAACGACACAAGAACATCACGCGGATCTCGGATCATATAAAGAACAGATTCGGTTAACGCGATTGGGATCATCTGTGCTTCTTTGTCAAGCGACACACGCGCACAATGGGTTTTCAAGTAGAGGGGAAGTTCAGCCGCACCACGGTTGAGCCATACAAGCGCCGAGCCGCGAAGCTGGTAGTTTTCTTGTTCTGTCAGATCTTCCAACGGAACAGGAGAGATCGACTTCCAGACAAACTCGTCCGTATCCTGCCTATGGTTGGGCGGGCGAGAATTGAAATCGAAAACACCCGGATTCGCATACGCCATTAGGAATAGGCGAACCCAAGTGTTTCCAGACTTTGGATATGAGGCGATCCAGCGTATCATCGGCCTACAGTTCTGGCATCACCACGTCATGCGACGTCATGGAAACCGTTGCTCCGGCAACGATAGCGACCGTATTAAAGTTGAAGTCAGCACCCGACGTGCCAGCTTCCCCATCGATATGATCATCGGTTGGATCGGCACCGTTGGTAGTCTCCGAGACACGACAGTAACCTACTGTCGCGGTCGCATCCGCCGATGTATCATCGACGATTGTACCAGCCGATGCAGTTGCGTCACCGGTCGTATCGGCAGCCGCACCAAATGCGGTCGCCGGGTAACCAAGCGTGAACAACAACGTTCCGGTTACAGCCGTATCAGGATCGGCAGGTTGCCCACCGGACCGACCTTCAAGAACCGCAACGCCCGCACCAGTGTCCAATTCATCGACGACGGCATCGCAAGCAAGGACTGCACACACACTTGATATGCGTGTGTTAAGCGCACCGACCGGGAGAGGTTCAGCACCCTCTGGCAACGGATCTGCTCCTGGCTCATCCGCGCCGACAGCCGACTTAACCCGACCAGCCGCACGCTCTTCGCCTTCGCCGGCATAGACATGCCAATACGAATTGCGGACCGCCGTATAATCACGACCACTGCGACCCTGGAAGGTTTTGACCCACTTGCCGACCACTCGGTTGCCGTGTTGAACCGTGCCGATCTTACCTTCGATATGATCACCATCAATATCGATCGCAAGATTTTTGGCAAGAAGTTTTGCGTGGACTTTCGGGTCACGCGGCGTAAACCGTTCCTTTGCATCGGCGTTGAACTCTTCCAATGCCTTCGGTCCAAGGTAGGACTTCACAGCGGCGACCATATAATCATGGACGTCGGAATATAATCCATTGAAGAGATTTTCCATGCACCAGTCACGCCCATTGATGGCACGACCAGAATCTGCCAACGAGTGAACGGTAGGTTGCAGAAATGCACCTGCCCAATCCCTCGCGGCATTATCAAGCGTTAATGTGTCAAGTGTTCTCGACATGGTATTTCTACTCCTGTTCTAAGTTGATACCATATCGGGTGTAATGTAGTCGCTAACCCACGGGTGCTGGGTTAGTGTGACCTGATGCCACGGTTTATTCTTTCCGTTAAAATGCACGACCCGCGCATCCGCTGGAATACTATCTATTCTCGCACTTCCTAAATCACGAGTAAAATCACGGACGCTATAGACGCCCATACTATCAGGCCAAACGGAAACCTTCTCGCGGATCTTATAACTGATCCAAGCCTGATCACTTCCACGAAAGCCATGAGCGTTCGCGTCCATCTTGCATTTATTGGGGTCGGTGATGAAATCGTCGTAGACTTCAGTATGTGTGCCGGTCTTCAGAATCCACTGGCCACCGGCCAATCTTAATTCGTGCCCCCAACGCATAAATGGTTGCCAGCCAATGAAGTCGCAGTCCTCCTCAAACATGGGAACCCAATCTCCAGTGACTAAGACATCAATATCCGTGAGCATAATTCGCGGACCTAAGATCTTGGCCTCTTCTGAGAACAGCCACAAACGTCTGTAAGATGAGGGGAAATGGGGATGTTCAGGAGTGCGAATAGTTGCTAACTTCTTCGCACCCTCAGGAAGCGGCATCACAATATAACCATCCGTATCCAGATAGTCATAGTCGTCACAGATCACGGTAAGCTGAAACGGTTCAGACATATGCTTGTCCAACCCCTTCTTCAGCATCGCGGCATGTTCAAGATTGTATTCGCGCTCGCCGTCCCATATAAATGTAATGATATTATGCACTAGAGCTCCTTCAAGGTCAGCCGCGCCATCTCCACCGCAGCGAGTGTGCTGGTATCGAATTCAAGCATCGGACATTGGCGCTCGCGCAGAATGGCGAGAATTTTGGGCACTGTGTTAACCACACGCATCGTTTTCTCCGAATGGTCACGATTGCCGCGCTGACGATTGCGTTCCATCAGCGTCTCGTCCGGTGCCGTCAACACAACTAGCAAACCCGGCAGCGGCAATTCGCGGAAATACCAGGACCAGTCGCCAAGCAGCCGGATCGCCATTGACAAGCCGCATTGCACGACCAACTCATCGTAAGTCACAGGGTAAGAAGAGCGGTCGGCATTGCCTGCCGTCGCAAGTGCCCGTAACGTCTTACGCAGGAACTTGTCCGGCAAGAAGGGACCGCGCCTGTTGAACAATGCTGGATCGTTGTAGACCGCACCAATCTTCTCCGCAAACGGGAGCCAAGCCTCTGGCACACGGTCGTGGCTCAATATATTGTGTGCGATGCCAAGCTCGCGTAACGCACGACACAGCGCAGATTTTCCAACCGTCGGTGGGCCAAACATTTCTACGCGCATCGGACCAATCGTAAAATGTAATAACCCCTCGCGTCGATCGGCAAAAACGCATCAACTTCTAAACCCACTGCCTTAACACGTTCGTAAAAATCCATGGCTGGGTGTCGGATGCCAATGACGACGCTGTGTGCGACCCGCGCCATTTCAGTCAGCGCGCATGCCAGATCGTCCGGCGTTAGCCAATTGGCGAGACGAATGCAGACCGCGAAATCGAAGGTATCATTAGCAAACTCAAGATCGCGAATATCACCTTGACGTAAATCTGCCAATCCCTTAGCTCGCGCCAGATCGAGCATATGAACCGAAACGTCGACGCCGACAATGGTCATACCACGCTCCTGGTAGAGTGGCGCAAAGCGACCAGTGCCGACAGGAACATCAAGAACCGTGCACGCACCTAACGGCAACAGCGTGGCGACCGCTTCATTCTCCAGTCGCCATTTGTTCGTGCCGTCGCGCTTGGCGTCATAGTCGCGCGCCTTGCGCCCGGTATAGGCAAGATTATGCATCGGGCATCTTCCGCTCATTGGGTGGCTTTGCACCAACCGCACCACGAAATACAATACCCAATCCACGCCCAAGGTCGATCGCTTGAATTCCCTTTTTGGCCAATCGAGTAGCGAGGCAAGTAGCCATCGGTCCGGCACAGATCACAACAATATCGGGTTTAGCTAACACGCATTCTTTTTGAATTGCTTCTATCTGCTTGTATGCTTCTTGCTTTGTGCATTGGATGATACTTAATTCGCCGGCATCAGGTGACAGCGCAT
>SDBT01014220.1_pt1 | contig 12703 bp, 16 predicted proteins | sample 2277101 | NCBI WGS metagenome assembly SDBT01 (sample SAMN10404973, study PRJNA504765) | marine sediment metagenome | isolation source: marine sediment core GS10_PC15, 103 cmbsf | place: Arctic Ocean: Southern Knipovich Ridge | collected 2010 | reverse complement strand
CTCGAGGAGCTGTTTTCCAGGCAGCAGAACCGAAAAGAAGGCAGGCAATGTCTCTGCCGGAACTATCACGAACCAGGTACTTAATATTTTCACCTACTGTTTTGTTAAATCCAAGGTAATGAAGGCGGTTTAGATAATACCCCACGCAGTTGTCTTCGTATGAATTTGGTGCTGGAATAAGGATAGATAACGGAGTAAGCTCCTTAAGAGATTTTTCAATCTGTTTTAGTTCGGGAGCAGTAAACCCCTCTGGGAAAGGGGGGTGTGGACTGCGTCTAAGAGAAACACGGATCGGAGGTAATTCGAGAAGGCCCCGTTGTTCAAGTTTATCGATCATGCTTCGAGCAGCAAAGGTTTTTAGTTGCCCGGAATTGGTGCGCCATTCCCATTGATTGCAAATATGTCTTGTGATTTTATGCCGGCTCCAATTTGGATTATCTTGAATAACACCCTGTAACCAGCAAAGATCTGAGTGTTGGATTAGCCTGCCCTGACATGTAACTGCTTCCTTCATATCAATAATATTACTAAAAAAGAAGCAGCTAGTCCAGTCAAAAAAATAAGTTTAGAGGAAAACGACCTGAATAGTTACATCCTAAAAACATAAGGGGCTAGATATTTCAATACGGCATGGCCGTTTCCAACTGGTTCGATATGCACCACCCAATTCTGTTGCCATACTTGAGACGAAACCTGCTTGAAAAGCCCTGATTTTTTGAGTGCGTCTTTTACTTTGGCCCTGAAAATTATGGACAAAGGTTTATTATGCATCAGAAATGTATTTTTAGCCGATATCCATTTTTTATCATCAGGAGAAAGTGCTCCGCCGGGGATCAGGTAGTGAATGTGTGGATGATAATCCAGTGAACGCGTCCATGTTTGCAATACCCCGACTATGCCGATCTTTCCACCCAGATATTTAGGATCAAGGGCCAATTTCTGTAAAGCCTGTGCTGATGTTTGAAAGAAAATATTATATACTGTTTTTTGATTACTTCGGGAAACACGCCTTAACCCTTCGGGAAGTGTGAAAGTAGCCATAAAATATTGCACTGGTAAAATATTATCCTGTTGTTTATCAAGCCATACATCGGCCTGTTCGTTTTGACATTGTGGACAACTTCTGTTTTTACATGAATGATAACTATAATGGTATTGTCTGCAATGTTCACAAAACCAGGTGCATCCTCCAAGGTGTTTAGTGCGGCAAAGGATCACATCACGAATGACTTTCTGATGCGATGGAAGTATTCGTTTGCCATATCTATTCAGATATTCTGATCCATGCCTGCGAAAGATGTCCGCCAGGGTTGTCATAAATCAGTCATCACTTGGTTAATAATTTTTACAGGATTAGAAAGTGCCTTATTAATGAGTCTGGTGTAAATCATGGTTGTACGGGGATCTGAGTGCCCCAAATATTCCTGGACGAAGCGTAGATTCACTCCGGCCTCTAAAATGTGTACGGCATAGGCATGTCTTAAATGGTGAACCGATACATGCTTATTTATTTTAGCTTTACGACAAGCCTCTTTAAAAGCAATCTGTATACTGGCTTTGGGTATAGGTTTATCGGTAGTGGGCATATGGATTTGTCCTCTTCCAGGAGCAGGGAATAACAGTGTGGGATTGCGATGGGTCTTGTAGAATATTCTTAAGATATCTAAAGTTCTTTCGGGAAGTGGGATGTAACGATCTTTATTCCCTTTGCCGTGATGAATATGAACAAACATTCTATCTGAATCGATATCGCTTGCTTGTAGATGTGTGCCTTCCTGAAGCCTGAGCCCAAGTGAATAAATAGTGATTAAACAGACACGATGATATTCCATCTTTATGTTATTGAATATTCGTCTCACTTCTTTGAGACTAAGTATGGGGGGTAATTTATTCTCTTTTGGTGGACGGACTAATGTAAATGTCGTCCATTGCTTTTCGAGTGTATGGGAATAGAAGAATTTTATCCCACAGAGAGCAATAGTGCTTGCAGATCGTGACCATTTGCGTATATTTTTGTTGTACAGGAAATATTGTCTGAGTTCTTCTTCGGTAATTTGTTCAGGTGATTTGTGATAATGTATAGATAGTTGTTTTACTGCCCGGACATATGCTTCTTGGGTACGTTCGGAAAAACCCCGAAGCTGCATGTCCTCGATCATACGTATTCTTAATGCAGTCATGATATGCCTCCTTTGAGTTAATTGAGTGTTAATATCGTTGGGGTATATTATGACTGTTATGAATAAAATGTAAGGTTAAAATCTACTGGTTGGATTAGGATTCTACTGCCGCTTTGCGGCTTAGTTCAACAAACTGTTGCAGCAGATTTGGCGCTTGACTGATAATTCTGTTTGCGGAAAAGGAATGCTAAAGCCTTATCAAATTCTGTGAGGTTTTCATGCAGCGCTGCCAAACAGCTGAACAGGACGTTCGGCAGCTACGCTAAAATCTTACCGCTGTTGGAGGAGATACGATGAACGAAAAAGACAGAATAAAGAAGCATCCATGCACCACATGTGGGATTAATACCAATCACGAAATTCTTTCAGTAGAGAGCATTTCTAGCCACGATCCAGATTATCATTATGAAGAGAAGTACATGATGCTACGGTGCAGGGGATGCGAACAAATATCATTCAGGAAGGAATCGCACGATTATGAATCATATTGGCAAATAGGGGAGAATGAGTGGGAATACCAAATTGCATCATGTGTATATCCTCCATGCCTTGAAGGGCATCGAGAGCTGGAAGGCATTTATGACCTGCCGACACCTGTGCGAAGCATATATAATGAAACATTAGATTCAATAAAGCAGGGTAGCTATACGCTCGCAGGCATAGGTTTACGGGCAACAGTTGAAGCAATATGCAATGACCAAGGAGTGGAGGGAAAGAATCTCTCAACAAGAATAAACCGGCTATCAAGCACCGGAGTTATTTCTAAGCAAGATGCTCGTAATTTGCAGGCTATTAGATTCATGGGCAATGATGCTGCCCATGATATAAGAGCAGCTAAGAAGGAGGCAATAGTGCTGGCTTTGACAATAATAGAGCACTTGTTAGAGACGCAATACACATTGATTGAACGAGCTGAAAGGTACTTGGATTTGCCTATAGACAATTTTGAATCGTTCAAATCTCTAGTAGGAAAGAAACTATGGAAAATAGACAAGGATTCTGCCTTCACCCTTCGAGGACTCTTGGGTCACGATATTAGACGTATTGCAGAATATGACAATTACGAAAATCAACTAGATAAAATGATTACTGCTGGTACTTATATTGAACTCGAAAAAGTTGAGCTTTCAGAAGCACAAGAAGAACAGAAAACTCTCTACAAAATAAGATCGAAACAAGCTCAGCCTAAATAGGCTGCCGAACATTGCGCTGCACGGAGACGCCTTCTCGGCGCTGTCGCGCCTACGAAGGCGCTCGTGAGCTTAACGTTATACGTATTTTTTTAAATAAAGTTAAATTAGGAAATAATATGAGCGAACTAAAATCATCAAAAACATTTGATATTAATGAATTCCTAGGTTGGTTTAACAGAGGTGAATTAATTTTATCTCCCAAATATCAACGTAACGCTGTATGGAATTTAAATGCGAAATCATATTTAATTGACACAATATTAAATGGGCTTCCTATCCCACCTATTTTCATTCGACAAAAAATTGATTTAGAATTAAATAAAACAATTCGTGAAGTATTAGATGGACAACAAAGATTAAGAGCAATTGTCGAATTTAAAAACAATGAATTCAAGATATTAAAGAGTCAAAGTGAAGAGTTTGGTGGTTTTGAGTTTGATACGTTGCCTGATAATTTGAAGGAAACTTTTTTAACATTTGAATTATCAGTTGAAATAATAAAAACGGATGATGAAGCTACAATATACGATATGTTTGCTCGTCTAAATAGTAACAATATGACATTGAATAGACAGGAAATTAGAAATGCAAAATACTGGGGTGTATTTAAAGTTTTTATTAATAGAATGGCAAAAAAAAGTAAAAATTTATTTCTTGACTTAAATACTTTTAATACAAATCAATTAGCAAGAATGTTTGATCTTGAATTAATATCAAGTCTTTCTGTTTTGTCTATAGATGGCATAATTACTGAAACTGCCTCTAAAATTGATTCCTACTATAAAAAGTATGATGATCTCTTTGAAAAAGAAGAAGAAATACAGAAAAAAATGTCAATGACATTAAATATTATCTCAAAATTATTTAATGAAAATTCTGCAGAGACAAACTATTTCCATAGAAGAGTATGGTTTTATACAATTTATGCCTTTATTTATCTACAACTATATGGTCTAAATAATTCTGATTTAATGCGCTCTAAAAAAATTAATAATAGAAATGTCTCTAAAAACTTGAATCAGCTTAAACAAGTATTCAATGAGTTAGAATCAAAACTTGAAAGATTTGAAGATGAATCAATTGATGTAGAAGAAGCTATTACCTTTTCTAGATTCTTTAATCTCCATAAAACTAGAACTACAAGCCAAAAAGAAAGGTATGAGCGCGTTAAATTTTTAAATGATTTCATTTGTGGAAAAATCGATGGATAATACAGAATTAATAGACGAAATTAATAATTGGCAGACAATTTTGTCGTCTGGGCAATCGTCTAATCATCTAATTGAATTAGCCTTTTTTAAAATTTTTGTAAAATTTGAAAAATTTCTTACATCGAGCTTTATCCACTATTCAATTGGTAAACGCAGTTCACTTAATTTTAAACCTAAACGTAAACTCGGTTTTAAAAATCAAAAACATTTAGAACAAATGTTATTAAATCCCAATGCAACATTTATAGATTACCCACGAATATTAGAAAGTAAAGCAATTGGTATTTTTAATGACAATGAAAATCCCTTTGATATAGTATTTTCAGATGCAATATTTTCGGATAATTTTAGGAAAATGAAAATAATAAGGAATCATATTGCTCATGAAAGCCCTGAATCAATGGATAAATATTTAAAAAAAGTACTAAATTCCTACGGTATTCAAAACTTTATTAATGCTAGTGATTTCTTAAACAGAAGAAGTAGAAATTCAAATTCATATTATAGTATTTATATTAATACTATAAGGAATTATTCAAAAATAATATTAGATCCAACACCATACTTTAATTAAAAATATGTATAACAAAATACTGCTCGTGCCAAGATAAATCCGAGGCCTTGGGAGCCCCGTTAAGACGGGATGAAATTGGCTAGTGTTACCCAGTGGGTGAGAGCCTAAATGGCTCAAGCCCCATCTGACTAAAGCTTAGCCGGCAAGTCAGTAGTGAAATCTGAGGGCAAACCCTGTAAGGGGAGTCAGAAGCCAGATGGATCAAGGATGCAGGCTGCGTCACTGAGCCCCGAAATATCCTATGTTGTGGTCATTAGGATAATCTCACCCGGGAGTTGGGGGAGTAAAAGCCGACGTTTTGCATTAGATCGGAAGGCAGTAGTTCTGGATGCGATATGGTGAGTAGTCAGGACACCACCGGGGTCTGAGAGCGGGGCACGTATCTAACAGACTGTGTGAAAACTTTCAATATATAGCATGAATGTTATAATACTTCAAATTGGAGCAGATGAAAGCGATACAAAAAGGTTGCTAAAAAAGCTAAGGCTAGAGGATCGGAAAAAGCCGATGGTAAATGGGGCTTGATCAAGAATCATCCATTTCCTGTCATCTCAGTTGAAGATACATAACCTTGCTGCTGCAGGGGTCGGCAAAAAAGCGGCCGCCCCTGAGCAGCCCGTTATATTCCAGTGGGTTTAAAAGAACAACATGAAATGATAATATTTTTTTTAAAAGGAAATATAAGTCATGGAAATTAAGGTTACCCGTGAGCGAATAATAAAGGACCTAGAATCGTTGACATCTTATGAAACGATAGAAATGGAACCAATAGATTTTGACAGAGATAAAACTAAGCAACAGGTAATAGAAGAAATAACATATCACTTAAATGGAAATTCTGCGTCAGAACTATTAATTAATCAGTTAACAGAATTATATGGAAATGGATATGTAACAATCCTAAATAAAAAGCACCCATATAATAAACACTATATTTATCATGACATGGAAAAAATCATAAAAGAGGAAATACAACATAAACCGTTTATAAGAGAGGACTCATTGTTAAAAGGAAAAAATATATTTCATTCCCACCACAGTAAGTTATTCTACATGAATTATAATTTTATTCAATATTTTAAAAGGAAATATCGTACAGATGATGATGTAGTTCAAAGAATAAGTGAAATAAAAAAACTTAATGTAGTAACTGAAAATTTGTTTATATATTTTATCTATGAAGTAATGAAGGACTCAATTGATAAAAATGATAAAAAAACTGGGCAATGGATAATCTTCCAAAAAGTAAAGGATAAAATAAACTTTATATGTTTATATTTGCATAATGATGGTGATAATAATGATGAGCAATTATATCTATTCATAAAGGATTTTCTGATATAAAAATAAAATATATTGAAAGGATTATGAAAAACCATAAAAGAAATTCAAGGGCAGAAAATATGGGAAGATAACAAACTTTTGGAGTATGTTTGGCTTTTTGTCATGGGTTTTGCTATTCGAAAAACGCACGCCAATTCTTCCAATTCGTTTCGGGCCAGCCAAACAGCTCGAAAGGATGTTATAACTATAAAACAATATAGGATTGAAATGGCATCAGTAGATGCACAAAAAGTTTGGTTCTCTGAGATGATTGAAATGTTGAGAGAAGGTTGGAATTCCTCGATGTCCTGTGAAGATTTGATATCGCTTCGCAATCGTATCGATGCAAAACTTCAGAGAATTCGAGCTGAAAGAGAAATTCTTCCCCCTCTGATGCGGTAGATAAGTTTTGAAATATACGGTACTTTCAAGGGAAGGATTGATGTTGACTACATTGGATGCTGGGGACATTGGCACTTATCTTGCGGTAGGCGTTGCTTTGACTCTTGGATTAATAGCTGTTTTTGATCGAAGACGTGAAAGAAGACAAAATCTTCAAAGAACAAAGAGAAATGCAAAGAGATTAAAATTTCAAATAGCTACAGAATTATCAAATTTCCAAGATTTCCTTGAATCAACTAAAAGAAAACAGCCTGAGCCACATACCGATAACATTGATTTTGGTACGATAGTACCACCACACTATGCGGATACATTGAAAAAATTGGAATTATATTATGGGCAATCAACATTATTAAATGATTTACACAATAGAAAATTAGAAACAGTCATATGTTTTTTACAAATAGTGGTAATCCATGGCCGACTAGGTAAAGATGAATTTGATTCACTTATTAGCAATGCAACAATATTGGGAGGGGAACTTTGGGACAAAAAGTCTCTTTCGAAAGTCACTAAAAAAGATCAAAGAGAGGCAGGCAGATATGGTAAAAAACATAAAAATTAGTGAAGTCACTTATTGAAACTCCATAGAAGCGAGCTGTTTATGCAGGGGCTTTGTTCTGAACCTTCTATCTGAAACTGGCGCTTCAGATATACGCTTAAACGTTATGTGTTTTTGAAATGACGGGTTCGACCAAAAGCGAACATTTAATTTCTACAAGCAATAAGTTATTCTCTAGTAAGATGGGGTAAGGAAAATAAAATGGAAGAGACACTTAGACTAATTAGAGTGTTTTTGGCTTCTCCCGGTGATCTTCAGGATGAACGACGTTTGGCCAATGAAGCAGTTGAAGAACTTAATAAAGGGATTGCTTCTCATTTAGGTTTTAGGGTTGAACTAAAGGGTTGGGAAGATACTCTTCCAGGATCTGGTCGTCCACAAGCTATAATCAACCAAGAGTTAGACCGTTGTGAACTTTTTATAGGCATAATGTGGAAAAAATGGGGTACTCCGCCTGCTACACAAGGCCCGTATTCATCTGGTTTTGAAGAAGAGTTTGAGCGTTCATCTATAAGACTTAAGGAAACAGGGCAGCCTGAAATGGCGATGTATTTTAAAAAAATTAATACAGAATTCCTGGTCGATCCCGGGGTGGATTTAAAAAAAGTTATAGCATTTCGAGATCGTATAATTTCAGAAAAAATTATCCTTTTTTCAACTTTTGATGAAGTTAATGAGCTTCAGAAATGTGTGCGTCTAAAAATTACAGATTATCTGATAAATTTAGACAAAGCTGATGTGGAAAATTTTGAGGAAAAACAGGCCAAAACTAAAATTCAAGTCGGAGACATTGAGAGTACACAGGATATGGACACCGTCAAAAGTCCTTTTTCGGCAGAAGGTCATACCTTCCTAAAAGGTTTTTTAGAAAAAACAGAAGCTGAGGATAGTACTGAGGACATAACTCCTATAGAAGTTGCTAGGTTCCGTCTTTTATCAAACACTATTTCAAAATCGGGAAATCATGAGCCTTTCTTAGGAGTTCATGACGCAAACATAATATTTGCGAATAGACACATTACCTATGGCACTCAAGAAATATCGAGATTAATTGATTGTGGTCTTAAAAATATTGATCAAGAAAATACGCCTCTTTGGTATTGGTGCAATATTTATAAAAAAGACGCTGTAGGAGATTTTCTTGCCTTCAAATCTATTCCTTATTCTGACGAAGATGTAAGTTCTGGTGCCTTGAAGGCAATGAAACTTATTGGTGCGATGCTTCCTTTCGAGGGGGACTACGTTGATAGAAATAAGTATATCACAAGTTGGCTCTCAGAAAAAAGTTCAGATAACATAAAACTCGCAGCATTACTATATTTAAAGAATTATGGCAAAAATGAGGATTTGCCGTTAATTCAATCTGAGTTAGATCAGGCTAATTCTAAGACCGCAAGAATTTCTTTAGAAGCGATATTAAGCATACAGCTTCGCTATAATAAAGGAGAAGCGTTTAAAACAGCATTTACAGATCATTTTGAATTAATCGATGAAATGCTTCTCGAAGAGGTGCTATCGATTTCTTCAAATTTGGATGATGAAATACTAAAATTAGGGTTAACGCATAGAAATAAAAGAATTAGGTTAGAAAGCTTCAAGAGGCTAAGAGAAAGAAATAAGATAAATTCAGATGAACTGAAAGAACTTAAAAATGATCCCTTTGTATTAATACGCAAGGAAGTCGTTGACTTTCTGTTATCAGACAATCAGCCAATGAACGATAAAGAAGTAAAGAATATTCTCATTAAGCCTCAAAAAATTGGCGGGTTAAGCAGTTTATTTGCTCCGACTCAATCTGATAAAGAAGGTCAAAAGTGCTACGATGAATACTTGTTCTCAAAGTATTCTGACATGACGGAAATTAAGCTGTTGGAGCTGACAAAAGAAGGAGCAGTTCTTAATGACATTCCCTATTTTGCGCTATGTAATCGTTATTTTAAAAGCCATTCGAAGGAACTAAGAAAAAATGTCGGTGATCATTTCAAAGAGCATTTTGAAGACTACATAGAACATTTGAAAAATATTGGAACGTCTGAGGAGTCTATTAAAAAATTTCGAGATTTAGAGGATTTTGAAAGGAAGCAGTTAACTCGGAAAGGCTTGGATATTCTCTGTAAAAAAGGAGAATCAAAAGATTTAAATATAATAAGAAAAAATATGCGTTCGGAGTATATCAAAAGCTCAATAGATGAAATCGAATATATGCGCAAGTTTGGTGAGTGGGATGATATACCCTTTGTTGGAAAAGCAGAAAAAGATTATATGTCGCGAACTTTGTTAACAGCATATTCAATTAATTACGCTTGGTATCATTCTATTGCGAAAGCCATATATAACATTGGTAGGGATCGTATAGGGGAGTTGTTAAGAATAGAAATGCCACCTCGTATATTGGTTGAGCTAATTAAAATATGTTCGTTCTCAAAGTTTTCTGAAATATCAGATGAGACGTTGTTGAGCCTCATAAATAGCAAAGAAGATAAGATTAGAAAATTTGTTACATTAAAAAGTATTCAATCTTTCAAAAAATCTAAACTTAAGTCACTTCTCAAGAATTACAAAGATAGTGAGGGATACAGCTATTACAATGTAATATTTTGGATCGATTTTGGAGTTTCTATGCCAAAAGCTGTAACAAGTAAAGCAATAAAGATTGCTTCAAATGAATAGAAAGCAGGACAATTTTGTAATGATTTCTGCCTCACCATGTGCAAGATATGGAACTGTAGACACATAACTCATATAAGGCCCCCAAAGTCAAGGGACTAAAGTACCCCTGACAATCTTTTTCATTGACGAACAACCGGATGAACCACCGTTGTTCCGTAACCATGATCCGGCTTGGGTTCGAAGATACGGGTGCAATGACTTGTCTGGTTCTATTTCTTAATCAAGAGTACAATCGGGTGGCCAGGGAAGAGGGGAAAATGAAAGATGAGCTAACAGATATCGAAGACAAGATTTGGCACGATATTAAAGCTGAGATGAAGAGACTGGGAATCACTTATGAAAAAATGAAAAAAGAGAATGTTTTTCCTGCAATACGGATTGATATGATGGAGACCCGTCTCGGAATAAAAAGGGAAGAGATTAAAGAGAAGCTGAAAAGTTTAGAAGAAAAAAGATATATATTTGTATCTCGATGGATTACTCCCTGGAGATTTCAATGTCACGTATATAAACTATGAGAAAAATAGCAATAGCAAACCGCAAGGGCGGAGTAGGTGACAATATAAACTTGGATTGTATTGATTTAAAATTGAGGTATGAAAATGGAAAAAAGAAAAATACTCTGCACAGATTGTGTATATGTGAGATTGTATGAAAACCTTGATTTGACATTGGATACGAATTTTGAGCTTTTATATGAAATGGCGCCCGGGAAACTTGAGGGTCTTAAAAAAGACCGGGGATGGTTAAAAGTAATGTATGAAAGCTCAAAGCGATGGAAAGAAGAAAATAATCATGACTGCTATCTCAAGAAAAATATGGAAGTAGTAAAACTCATTGTAAACGAAAATATTAAACTGATTAAATAGTGGGTCCTTTTATATTACAGGGTCGATCAAATAAACGCAGTGATGGGCCCGTGTGAAGGCCTATAAAGCCATAAATATATTAAATATTGATGTATGATTACGGGATCAAATCGGGTAGGATGAAATGATAAAATATTATCTCATTCTTTTATGCATGATATTAATTACCATTATTTCTGGTTGTTCGTGCCCAAGTGATGTTGAATTATCCGTCACAGGAACAACTACAAAGGTTGATATTAAAATTACAATTGAAAATGGTGACTTATTGAAATTCTATGGTAAAAATATACCTTGGAGTTATGAATATCAAGGGGGCGATGGTGATCATGTCTGGTTATATGCCGAAAATCATCAGGGTTTCGGCAACGTGACTGTTACAATATATGCAGATGGGGAAGTATTAGACACAATGACAAGTCGTGAAGCTCATGAAGGATTTTATGGGGGGGTTGGCGTTGGTGCATCAGGTTATTTACCGTCATGTGCATTATCTCATTAAAACAGTTTTAAGATTTATTATTGGTTCAGAGTTTAAATCTGGGAGGGGAGCTTGAGAAAAATAGCAATCGCAAACCGCAAGGGCGGTGTAGGTGACAATATAACAAAGGCATTGTATTGATTTAAAATACCTGGGAGGGGAACTTGAGAAAAATAGCAGTTAAATAAAACAAGAGAGGAAACAAATTTTATGGCAACAGGTAAAGTAAAATGGTTTAACGAATCAAAGGGTTTTGGGTTCATCAGCAGGGACGGTGAGGACGATGTTTTTATCCATTTTTCAGAGATTAAAACTGACGGTTTTAAAACATTGAATGAAGGTGACGAAGTAGAGTTTGATGTTGAACAGGGAGACAAGGGACTTAGTGCGGTTAACTGCAAGGTGATCGGCATAAGCGCCATTATATCGAGTCCTGGATTATGCCGAGTTAATTCTGGAACCTCTTGATTTATATACAATTTCCACAGGTTGAACTCGGCATAATCATCAGAGGTCTTAGAAAATAGCCAGGCGAAAACAACCTACCTGTAATTCTTTATTTTCAATGAATTAAAAATACTCCTTTTTAAAAATCTCTTGCGGGTTTTGAAAATCTGTCTTTTTATGCTAAAATAGCCCAATAGAGGGTTTTTAAAATGGAACAGCAAATATTTCAAAGACCAGACTGGGGAAAACATCATTGTATTAGTATGAAAGAAGAAGATGGAATAAAAAGATTATTTTGAATGATCACCCATATATAAATTGGCCTCCGCAAGACGATCTCAACCTTCGTTTAACGATAGTGTAGGTATACGGGTGGGGTACTTTCTTCCATAACTATGGGATGTATCCGATTTCAAAGGGATTGCAAGGAGTTCGAAAAATACCGAGGAAAGGCAGTTATAATTTTCTTGGAGCAGATGAGGATTTTGCTCCCTGGATATTTTTGATTCGTTCATCATCAGAGGATCTGTTACAGAAGATACCAGAAATTATTGAAAAGGTTTCAGCACGGGATTCACTATTCTTTCTCGTAGGATGAACCCGCAAAAGATTATCGTAAATTTGAGGAAAATCTGGCTGTTTGCTAAGACCTCTGATCATAGACTCTCTAGAAAGACCAAGAGTTGATCATCTGCTTTATATCGCCCACTACGTACTTTAAGAGGTACCATCTTTTCAAGTATCTTTTCTTTCATTGACAAATCTGCATCGAGATAGATCTGTGTTGTTTC
>SDBT01014219.1_pt1 | contig 12703 bp, 8 predicted proteins | sample 2277101 | NCBI WGS metagenome assembly SDBT01 (sample SAMN10404973, study PRJNA504765) | marine sediment metagenome | isolation source: marine sediment core GS10_PC15, 103 cmbsf | place: Arctic Ocean: Southern Knipovich Ridge | collected 2010 | reverse complement strand
TGGGCGACGGCCTGGACGCTCGGCACGGCCACGCAGCGCAGGGCCGGAACGGCCTGGGCGAGCGTCCGGGCGACGGTGATCCCCACCCGCAGGCCGGTGAAGCTGCCGGGCCCGACGCAGACGTACCCCTCGGCCAGCTCGGCGGGCTCCAGCCCGTGGTCGGTCAGCAGCTCGTCCAGCCGGGCGACCAGTTGCACGGCGTGGCGGCGGTCGGCCTGGAAGTTGCGGCAGCCCAGTATCCGCTCGCCCCCGCCCAGGGCCACGCCGCCCCGGCGGCAGGAGGTTTCGATCGCGATGGAGATCGGCCGGTCCATGACTTGCGCGATTGTACTGGCTCCCGGCCCGCCCGGCCAAGGTGAAAGCAGCGCACGGCCGCTCGGGACGTGCTATATATAATGTATCGACCTAACGCAGGCCGCCGGCGCGCGACCGTGCCGACCGGCCGCAACTGCGGGGAGGGCCGTGAATGGCAAGGACTGCCCAGCCCAACTCCGACAAGGAAGACAAACCCTCCAGGGGCCGCCGCTGGCTGCGCCGGGGGCTGATCGCCGCCGCCGCGCTGGTGGTATTGGTCTGGTCCGCGCCGTATCTGGCCTCCAGCGGGCCGGGGACCGCGCTGATCGCACGCGTGGCCAACGGGCGAATCCGGGGGACCATCCACATCCGCGACCTGTCCCTGCGGTGGCTGGGCGGCGGCCGGGTCGAGGGCCTGACCGTGACCGACCCCGACGGGCGGAAGGTGCTCAGCGTCCCGCGGGTCGAGTGGTCGGGCGGTCTGTTGCACGCGGCCTGGTCGTGGGAGGACTTCGACTCGGTCAAGACCGATTCCTACGAGGCCGTGCTCTACCTGGCCGACGGGAAGATCTCCCTGCTGGAGTCGTTCGCCGAGCCCCCCAAGCGCCGCCGCGCCCGCAAGCGCAAGCCCAGGAAGAAGCGGGAGCCCTCCCCGCCCGTCCAGCCGTTCGGGCGCGTGGAGGCGACCGGCGGGACGGTTCGCATCGTCCAAGCTGACGGGCGGGAGCTGGTCATCCGCAACATCGAGCTGCACGCCGAGTCGGCGGGGTTCAGCCATCAGCTCCGCTGGGCGGCCGAGCTGGCCGGCGGCCGGCTGGAGGGGGAGGCGACCATCGCCACGCCCAACGACGGCACCTGGCCCACGGGCGACCCGCAGATCGCCTTCAAGCTCGCCACCCCGACCGTGCTGGACGGGTCCGTGCTGGGCGCCTTCGCCGGCCGGGACGAACTGGGTGGGACGTTCTCGCTGGCCGCCGACGGCCGCATCGAGGCGGGCGACGTCAACGGCCGGTTCGCCTTCCGAGCCCAGGGCCTGCGCGCGGGCCGGATCGCCGGGCGGGCCGTCGAGCCGATCGACCTGGCCCTGAGCGGCAACGTCACCACCGAGGGCGATCTGATCACCGGGCACGTCGGCCTCGTCCGCGGGCCCGACGCGGTCAACGCCGACTTCAGCTATCGCCGATCCGCCCAGCCGCCCAAGGTGACGGCCGAGGACCTGCTCGCGGCGGTCCGGACCGGCCGGCCGATCGACCTGCCCGACTTCACCTTCACCGCCAACGGCCGGCTCGACGTGCCGGCGCTGGCCCGGGCCATCCCCGCGCTGCTGCGGATCCCCGAGGGCACGGAGATCGTCGGCGGACGGGTGGAGATCAACAACGTGGTCGTTCGCGGCGGCTCGCGGCCCTCGGCCAGCGGGAAGGTGCAGCTGGTGGCCCTGGCGTCGGTCCGCCAAGGCCGGCGCGTCCGCTACGATCCGATCGTGGCGGAATTCGATACGGCCATCGTCGAGGGCACCGGCCTGCGGGTCCGCCGGATCGACATCGGCTGGGGCGACGACCGCTTCGGCGCTACCGGCGACCCCCGCCAGCTCCAGGCGACCTGGCGGTTCGACCTGTCGGGGCTCAGGCGGCGGCTGGGGCAGTTGATCGACCTGGGCGAGGGGCAGTTGCTTGGAGTCGCCTCGGGCAGCGCCCGGGCGACGCTCACCGACAAGCGCGTGGCGTTCGAGTTGGCCAGCCGGATCGAGGACGACGGCCCGGCCCTGGAGGCCACCGCCAAGGGCTGGTACCAGACCGGGGACCGGACGTTTCACGTGGAGGGCAAGGTGCCGCGGGCCCGGCTGGACTACCTGGCCCGGGCGGCCTCGGCCGTGGGGTTCGACGGCCTGGCGGGCTACGGCGGGCGAGTGGGCCTGACCGCCACCGCCGACCGGGGCAAGGGAGACGGGCCCATCGTCACCGCCGGGTCAGCCGACGTGACCGGCCTGACGCTCAACGCCAAGCCGCTCGTCGCCGGGACCCTCACCGCCCGCTGGCGGAACCTGCGGTACGACCCCGCCACACGCCAGTTGACCGGCGAGCAGGCCGAGATCACCGGCGAGCACCTCGCCCTGGCGGTCACGCAATTCGGGGCCGACCTGTCGGGCAAGCTGGACGTCTACGCGAGTCTGACCTACCAAGCCGATCTGCCCTGGTGCCTGGACGTGGCCCGCCGCGTCACCGGGCGCGAGGACCTGCCCCGCGGGAAGGGCCGGGCCGCCGGCACGCTGACCGTCACCACGCCCGAGGGGCGGCTCGTGTTCGACACGACGGCCAGCGTGACGTCCTCGGCCGCGGCCGCGCTCGAGCTGACGGCCAAGGGCTGGTTCGACCCGGACGTCGAGGGCTTCCACCTCGACCTCGACCTCCGCCGGGCGGACGTTGCCTGGCTGGAAGCGTTCCTCAAGTCCACCGGCCGGGAGGGCCCGGCCCGGCTGACCGGCGGAGTCGCCCGGCTCAGGACGACCGTCTCGCGGGCCTCGAGCGACGCGCCCGTGCTCGCGGCCGGCAGCGGAACCGTGGCCGGACTGGCCATCGACGGCAAGCCCGTCGGCAAGGAGGACATGACCTTCCGCTACTCCGGCGTGGAGTTCGACCAGGCCGGCAAGTCGCTGGCCGTCGCCTCGGCGGCGCTGACCGGTCCGGCGGCCAACCTGTCGGTCGCCGACCTGCGGGCCGAGTTGGGCGAGGAGCTGCGGATGGACGGTAAGCTCACCGCCGACGCCGACCTGGCCCGCTGCCTGACCCTCGCGACGCCGTTTGCCGGTTGGAAGAAGACCCCCGAGATCTTCGGCCGGCTCACCTGGACCGGGCAGCTCCGCACCGCCGGCGACACGGTGGACCTGGCCGGGGCCGGGTCGATCAAGCCCTTCCGGTTCGGCACCGGCGACAAGGCCATCACCGAGCCGGAGGTCCGCTTCGTCCAGCATGTGGTGGTGGACCGCCGCAGCGAGACCATCACGGTGGACAAGGCCGACCTCTCCTCGCAACTGGTCACCGCCGCCGTATCCGGGACCATCCGCCAGTTCCGTTCCCAGCGGGTGCTGGACCTGTCGGGCCGGGCGACCGGGGCGGGCGAGCGGATCACGGCGCTGCTCCAGACCCTCCGGCCGGACCTCGCCGGGCACGTCTCCCTGACCGGACCGGTCACCGTGCCGTTCAAGCTCACCGGGCCCGCCCACGACCCGAAGCTCCAACCCGCCTTCCGCGACCTGGCGGCCGAGGGAGGCCTGACCCTCGGCTCGGCCAACATCTACGGCGTGCCGCTGTCGAAGATAGACCTGTCGGGCAAGCTCGCCGACGGCCGGTTCGTCCTGCCGCTGACGGCGATCGACAGCGACGGCGGGAAGGTCCAACTGCTCGCCCATATTGACCTTCGCCCGGACGAGCCGGTGCTGACCATCCCCGGCAAAGTGACCATCCTGGACAACATCCCCATCAACAGCGAACTGAGCGACACGTTCATCAGCCGGGCCGTCATCATCCTGTTCGGCGCCAAGGATATCTCCGGCCGGGCGTCGCTGACCACCGAGGACCTGACCCTGCCCCTGGGCAAAGGCATCAAGACCGCCGGGGCCGGACGCGGGCGCCTGGACCTGAAGAACGTGCGCATCAAGACCCACGGCAAGGCGCTGCTGGACAACCTGCTCAAGCTGGCGGCCCTGCCCGGGCTGGACGTGCAGGCGATCACCATCGACGGGCTGGACTTCGAGATCCGCCAGGGACGCATCCACTACGACAACTGCACCGTCGCCTTCGGCAAGGTCTACGACATGAAGTTCAACGGCTCGGTCGGCTTCGACGACACGATCCAACTGACCGTGTGGCTGCCGCTCACGCCGCCGCTGCTGGAGAAGATCGGCGCGGGGCTGCTGCCGCCCAACGTGCGGGCGCTGCTGGCAACCAAGCGCGTGCCGGTGTTCATCGGCGGCACCCGCCAGAAGCCGCGGCTGGACTTCTCGCGCGTGGACCTGCCCAAGCTGCTGGGTGAGGTGCTGCCGGGCCTGCTGGGGCCGATCCTGCAGCGCGACCGGCCGGACAGCAACACGCTGGAGGATCTGTTGGGGGACCTGCTGGGGGGGCTTTCCCGGCCCGCCACCCAGCCGGCAACCCAGCCCGCCACACGGCCCGCCGACCGGCCCAACCCCCTCGGCGACCTGCTGGACGACCTCCTCAGGCCCCGTGACAAATAACTCTCCGCCCCGGCGGCGCCCACAACGCGAGGATTGCGGAGGCCGCTCCCATGGGATATCCTTACCGCCAGTCAGCAAGGGCCGCCTATGAAGATCACCGAGAAGATCGCGGCGCGGGTTCAGGGGCTGTTGACGACGCCCAAGGAAGAGCTGGGTCGCTGGGGTCGGTTCCTGCGTTTCCAAATCCAGTTGTGGCGGTTCTGCGCCCGGCGGCTGCGCGAGCACAACGCCATGGCGATGAGCGCGGCCCTGGCGTTCCGGACCATCTTCGCGCTCATTCCCATATTGGTGCTGAGCCTGCTGGTGATGAAGTCGCTGGGCATGGCCGAGCAGGGCAAGCTGTACCTCCAGGAGTTCCTCAGCGACACCGGGCTCGCCCAGATTCACCGCGAGGTCGCCCAGCCCGAACGGCCCCAGCGCAGGGGTGGCCGCCGTGGGACCGCCAGGGGGGCTACGACCCGACCGCGGAGGGAACGCAAGGACCTGAGCCTCGCCGAGGAGATCGAGAAGCTCGTCGAGCGGGCCGAGAGGAAGGTCACCGTAGGCACCATCGGGCCGGTGGGGGCGGTGCTGCTGGTCTGGTCGGCCGTTACATTACTGACGACCTTGGAACGGTCGCTGAATCGGATCTTCGGCGCTCGCCGCAGCCGGGCGCTGGGCCGGCGCGTCATGTTGTATTGGTCGGTGATAACGCTCGGGCCGGTGCTGATGATGGCCGGCAGCGTGGCGGGTTATTCGATTTCCAGTCTGGCCCAGGGGGTCCCCGGCTTCTCCTGGCTGCTGAAGACCGTCGCCTGGGCCGGGCCGGGGATCATGGGCATCATTCTGCTGGCCGCCCTGTACAAGCTGATGCCCAACACCAAGGTCAGCTACCGCGCCGCCATCGGCGGGGCGATTGTAGCCGTGCCGCTGTTCCTGGTGGCCATGTGGGGTTTCGGCCAATACGTCGGGCGCCTGGTCGGCAAGGAACATCTCTACGGCAGCCTCGGGGTGCTGCCGCTGTTCCTGATCTGGGTGAACTTCTCCTGGCTGATCCTGCTGTTCGGCGCGGAGTTGGCGCACACGGCGACGAACCTCTCGCGGCTGCAGTCCGCCGAGGCGGCCGAGCGCATCCTGCTGGGTCCGGACGAACTTCTGGCCGCGACGCTGGCCGTGACGCGGGGGTTCGCACGGGGCAAGGGAGCGGTGCCCTTTGAACAGATCGCCGCGGGCATCAATCTGCCCGACGACGCCGTGCAGACGCTCTTGGACCGCCTGGTGGACCGGCGCGTGCTCTGCCCGGTCAGCACCCCCGGCGCCGCGCAGGCGGCTTTCGTACTGGCGCGCCCGGCGGGGAAGATCCCGCTGGCGGAGGTGCTGGAGCTATCCGAAGACCGCGTCGGGGCCGAACTCAGCGAGGGCGCCATCGCCCGAGCCGTCGCCGACGTCCGAGGCCGAACGCGCCAGGCTCTCGGCGAGCTGACCCTGGCCGACATCGCCCCCAACGACGCCGGATAAGAACTCATCGGGCTTTTCTCCATGGACACCGGCCTGGCCGTAAGTTATAGTTCACCTTAGATATATATGGCGGCGATGATCGGGGACCGAACGCGGACTTTCTTGCAGTGGCACGCTTTCAGGGAACCATGTAACTGGCCGCCAAAGAATTACGACGCCCCGAGGCTTCCTGCGTGGCCGTATCGCCAGAAGAGCCGGCGGGGCGCCGACCGGATGAAAGAAGGGGGCGTGTGATGGCAGACGACGGTACGAGCGTCTTTCTAGCGGATGATCATACGCTCGTCCGCCAGGGCATTGCGGCGCTAATCGCCCAGACCGGGGACATCACTGTCGTCGGCGAGTGCGGCGATGGCCTGGCCGTGGTGGACGAGGTGCTCAAGACGAAGCCGGACGTGGTGGTCCTGGACCTGGCGATGCCCGGGCTCAACGGGCTGGACATCTGCCGCCAGCTCACCCGCAAGGCCAAGAAGACGGCCGTGCTGGTGCTGACGATGTACGCCGAGGAGGAGTTCATCGTCCGGGCGTTGGAAAACGGCGCCAGCGGGTATCTGCTGAAGGAGGCCGCCGCCGACCAGCTCGCCGAGGCCGTCCGAACCGTACACCGCGGAGATCTGTTCCTCGGGCCCGGCGTGCCCCGGACCGTACTGAGCCGACTGGCCGCCGGCGGCAACGACGACCCCTACGACAAGCTCACCCCGCGCGAGCGCCAGGTGCTCCAACTGATCGCCGAGGGCAAGACCAACCGTCACATCGCCGAGATGCTGGACCTGTCGGTCAAGACCGTCGACACACATCGGGCGCACCTGATGCGCAAGCTCAACATCCACGATCAGACCACGCTGGTGAAGTTCGCCATCCGGCGCGGGATCGTGCACGTCGACCGGATGCTGTAGGCCCTCGCCCACCGGGCGAGTCTCGCCGGCTTTCCCCTGCGCGGCCGATTCGTTCGCGCCGGCGCTATAATCGTTATGAAGTGCCCCCGGGCTCGGCGGCGGGCCCGGTCGGAACGGACCTGCAAGCGCAAAGGGGTAAGCCATGAAAGCCCAAGACGTGATGACTCCAGAGCACCTGTGGGTCTGCGGGGAAAGCACCAACGCCCGAGATGTGGCCCAGATGATGAGCGAGCACAACGTGGGCGCCATCCCGGTGCTGGACGACCAGAGCCGCCTGGAAGGCATCGTCACCGATCGGGACCTGTGCTGCCGGGTCATCGCCCAGGGTCGCAGCCCGGAAACGCCCGTTCGGGAGATCATGTCGATGTCGATGCACAGCGTCCGGCCGGAGGCGGACCTGCACGAGGTCGAGGCGCTCATGCGACAGTACAAGGTCCGGCGCATCCCCGTGGTGGACGACTCCAATCGGCTCCAGGGGTTCATCTCCCTGGCGGACCTGTCGCGGCACTGCCACGGCCAACCGGAGGAGCACGAGCTGGCCGAGGTGCTCGAGGCGATCTGCGCGCCGGATTAGAAGAAGGGCCGCCCATCCCCGCAGTCCAGCCCGCCTGCTTCGGGGTCACTTGCCCTTAGCCGGTTGGGTGGACGGCGGCTTGTAGTGGGGGGTGTGTGCCTTGACTTCCGCCAGGGGGCTATCCAGAAAGTGAAGCCAACAGTTCCTCTTTTGCCGAGCCCAGGACCTCGCGCGCGGCCTTGAAGTTGACTTGCTTGTTGCTCGAAGTCGTCGAGGTTATTGCCGTGTCTATCGCGCCCAAGATGACCTGAACAAGGTGTACGTCCAATCGGTCTACGTCAACATCTATCCCCAATAGCCGGCCGCTGCTGACGCCCTCCAACAACGAAATGTGGGCGTCGACTTGATGGCTCTTGGCTGGCTCTTCATCTAGGTACTTGAACCGGATTTCGAGAACCTTTCGATCCTCGTTGTACTCCCCGGTAACAGTCCCCGGAACGGCATAAGGCGAGACCATCACGGTAAACCCTATGCCTTTCTCATTTCGAGTGTCTTGCGACAGGACACGATTGAGGGCCATTGGCTTCATTATCTTACGCCATCGTTTCATCGCGACAAGCCTCCAAGGCGAGAGAGATCGTGCCCAACAGATATCGCACTAACGACTTCTTGCCAAAGCTGTCTTCGATGGCCTCGGAACTCTCGGCATCGAACACCAGCACACCCCAAGGCTCCCCGTGTACAAGCACCGGGAATCCCGCCAACGATCTTGACCTCGGACAGCGCTTCCTCACTTTCTTCGGATCATAGAAGGTGGCCGCTGCGTAATCAATTATATCCTGCTCAGCTACGACAGCCCCCGATACATCAGGCAGTTGGTTCCGTATGATCACCGTGTTGGTATACCAAGTCCTTCCCGCAATTCCCTCGTTCTTGTGCTCTTTATTACGGTTGATACGGAACTTTGTTCGGCTCTGTATCGTGACGTATCCGCTCCTCGCGTACTTCTTCAGCCAACGACACTTGTGGGCTCTAAAGAGAGTGATTCTGAACGTATGCGGGAACTCCATACGCTTGGAGAGCCTCTTCTGAAAAGCATTCAGAACCCCTCTAATCGCTCCTCCACCATAGGCCTTCCGTAATCTCCACTTGGCAACCGCCGAGACAGGCAACTGCACAGCCATGAACATCACGAGCACCAGGAGAATCCACCAGAAGTTCTCTCGGATCCACTGCATGCTGGGTTCATTAGTCCAGTCCGGACGCTCGGGCGGAGACGGCTTGGTTCCAGTCAATACGCGCAGGATTAGCAGCATGTACAGACAAGCGGAACCAGACCGCGGACCCCATTTGCTCAGGAACCGCCAACACGCCATTACTGCGACCCCTTTCTGCGAACGGCACCAATTCCTTACACTGTCCTAACCCCAGTGTCAACTGAAGATACAAGTTCTCTTGAGAGAGTCGGGGGCCGCCCATCCCCGCAGTCCAGCCCGCCTGCGTCGGGGTCACTTCGCCTTGGCCGGTTGGGTGGACGGCGGCTTGTAGTGGGGGGTGCGTGCCTTGACATCCGGCAGGGGCGCCTTCTGGCGGGGGTCGGCGTATAGATGCACGTCGTCGAAGAGGAACTCCCCCGGGGGCCAGTACGCGTACACGTCGATGCGCAGCCAGCGGACATTGGCCGGCAGCCCGCCCCGCGGGGGGACCGGCGCGGCGTAGTGCCTCCAGCGGCTCTGCTCGTTGCGGCAGGCGAGGTACCAGCGGTAAACCTCCCGACGGTAGCGGTCGGGGTGGGCCTTGGCGTCCGCGGCGATGAGTTGCTTTTGCTTGTCCGCCGGCAGGGCGACGAACTGGTCCGGGGACATCTTCATCTCGTGGAGGCTGACCTCGCTGATGGCGTCCGCCACGGCCGAGAAGTCCGCGAAGCCCTTCACGAAAATCTTGGGGAAGAAGATACCCGCCGTCCGCCCCTTCATGTCGGCGACCAGCCAGTACCGCTGCCCGGCGGCCGCGTCGATCCATCGGCTGCGGAAGTGCACGCCCTCCAGGGCGGCGACGGTGGCGTACTTGTTGGCGACCGTGCCGATCTTCGGGGGCCGGGCCGGGTCCGCCTTGCCCAGGCGAAGGTCGCGCTGGTACTTCAGCCAGGCCTCCCGGTCCAGGTCGGTGAAGATCCTCAGCAGCTTGCCCTTTCGGCCGGCGCGGGTGTCGGCGACGAGCTTGGTGGAGACGTTGTCGGGCGCGGCCCAGCCGGCGCGGCCTGACTCGAAATCCCCGTTGACATTGAGCGGCCGGGGGAAGTTCTTCGGCTCGGGCTCGTCGCCGTACTCCGGCGGCTTCCACTCTTTGGCGCCGCGGACGGCCTCGACGATCTGCCGGGCAATCTCCCCGCGGGCGCGCTCGGTGTCGTCGGAGAAGACCCGCGTCCAGGCCACCGGCTTGGCGCCGGTCAGGTCCAGGTAGCGGACCTCCGCCCGGACGGTCCGGCCGAGCTTCTGCACGTTGCCGAAGATCCCCACCTGCGCGGCCAGTTGCTCCTTGAGCAGCGAGGCGACCGTGGCGTCGGGGGTCTTGAGCGACAGGCCCCCGGCGGGAGTCATCTCGGCGGTGGTGAGCCGGTCGACGACGTTGTATTCCTTGTGCCGCCTCAGCCGGATCCGGATCGAATCGGCCAGTTGCCGGCCGACCTCGGGCCGCTCCCGGCAGGCCAGATCGAACACCACGACGTGTCGGGCCGGGGGCCCCTCGGCCGGGAGCGACGCCCCAGCCGCCACGGACCATCCCGCCGCCAGCACGACCCCGACCGCCATCATGATTGTCCCGATCCGAAACAAGGGCACCTCCTCCCTGCACATCTATAATAAACGTAAGTACGCGTGGGATGTTGCGTCCCAAAACGGGGCCGGAATTGATCCGTCGGGGCAATAATCGACCCCCCGAAACGTTTGCACCTCAGGGTCTGGGCGAAACGGTTCTGCGCCGTCCGGGTTAGACTATCCGATGCGGAGCAACGACGCCGCCAGCGTCGCGCGAAGGGCGCCGACATGAACATTGGCGAAACACTGCTGGAACGAGGACTGATCACGGCCGACAACCTGGCCGAAGCGCTGACCTCAGCCAAAGAGACCAGCGCCCGCCTGGACCGCGCACTGATCGACCTCGGCCACGTCAGCGAAGAGCAGGTCCTGCGGATCATGTCCGAGCAGTTGGGCATCGAGATGGTGGACCTGACCGAGGTGAAGATCGACGTGGAAACTCTCCGCGCCATGCCCCCCAAGCTAATCTACCGGCGCGGGCTGGTCCCGCTGACCAAGGAGAACGGCACGCTGCGGGTGGCTACGGCCGACCCGTTCGACCTGTACAGCTTCGACGAGGTCCGCATGCTCACCGGCCTGGAGATCCAGCCGGTGCTCGCCTGCTCCGACGAGATCGACAAGGTCATAAAGACCTACTACGGCGTCGGCGGCGAGACCATCGACGAGATGATGGACTCGACCGACCTGAAGGTCCTTTCCGACGCCAGCGGCGACAGCGACGACCTGCTGGAGATGGCCCAGGAGGCCTCGGTCATCAAGCTGGTCAACGAGGTGTTCCTCGAAGCGCTCAAGGAGCGGGCCACCGACATCCACATCGAGCCATACGAGCGCAACCTGAAGATCCGCTATCGCATCGACGGCGTGCTCCAGGAAACGGTCATGCCGCCGCAGATCCGCAAGTTCCAGGCGGCGATCATCTCCCGCATCAAGATCATGGCGCACCTGAACATCGCCGAGAAGCGGCTGCCCCAGGACGGACGGATCAGCCTCCAGGCCGGAGGCCGCCAGATCGACGTCCGCGTCAGCGTCATCCCCATGCTCTTCGGCGAGGGGGTGGTCATGCGGCTGCTGGACAAGAGCACGGTGCTGTACACGCTGCCGCAACTGGGCATGGCCGAGGACATCTTCGATGTCTTCGAGAATCTCATCACCAGACCGCACGGGATCATCCTGGTCACCGGCCCGACCGGCTCGGGCAAGACCACCACGCTGTACGCCGCCCTGCACGAGATCGTCTCGCCGGCCATCAAGGTCCTGACCATCGAGGACCCGGTCGAGTACCACCTCGAAGGCGTCAACCAGATCCAGATCAACCCCAAGATCGAACTGACCTTCGCCCGCGGGCTGCGGCACATCCTCCGGCACGACCCGGACGTGGTGATGATCGGCGAGATCCGCGACCTGGAGACGGCCGAGGCCGCCGTACAGTCCGCCCTGACCGGGCACCTGGTCTTCTCCACGCTGCACACCAACGACGCCTGCTCCTCGGCCACCCGGCTGCTGGACATGGGCGTCGAGCCGTTCCTGATCACCTCCACGGTGGAGGCGGCCATGGCCCAGCGGCTGGTGCGGACCATCTGCCACGAGTGCAAGGAATCGTACGAGCCCGACCCCGCCAAGATGCCCCGGGACTTTGACCTCCAGCCCGGCCAGGAGCTCTTCCGCGGCGCCGGTTGCCGCAAGTGCCGCAACACCGGCTACCACGGCCGGACCGGGCTGTTCGAACTGATGGTCATGAACGAGCACATTCACGAGAACATCATGCGCCGCGCCCCGTCCGGGGAGATCCTGACCACGGCCCTGGCCGACGGACTGAGGGTGCTGCGCGAGGACGGCTGGACCAAGGTCCGCGAAGGGATCACGACTCCTGAAGAGGTCATCCGGGCCACGAAGGCCTGACGAGCGGGCCGACCCGCGTTGCCACGATGCCAACGTTCGAATACATCGCGAAGGACCCCTCCGGCGCCGAACGCACGGGCGTGATGCAGGCCGAGAGCGAGGCCGCGGTCGTCCGCACGCTCGATCAGCGGGCGCTGTTCCCGGTTCGCATCGTCCCCCAGGCGGTCCAGGCCAAGGGCGGGTGGCTGTTTCGCGGGCGGATTCGGCCCCGCGAGGTGGGGGTCGCCTACGGGCAGCTGTCCGACCTGCTGGCCGCCGGCGTGCCAATGCTGCGGTCGCTGGACATCCTCGCCCGCGCCGCGGTCAACCCGCGCTTTAGCCGGATCATCGAGCAGGTCCGCGAGAGCGTCGCCGGCGGCGAGACCCTCGCCGATGCCTTCAACAAACACCCCGACGTCTTCCGCGATCTGCACGTGGCCATGGTCCGCGCCGGCGAGCACGCGGGCTTCCTCGAAGACGTGCTGACCAACCTGGCCGGATTCATGGAACGCCAGGACGAGCTGCGCAGCAAGGTCCGCGGGGCGATGATCTACCCGATCCTGCTGGCCGTGTTCGGAAC
>SDBT01014218.1_pt1 | contig 12703 bp, 15 predicted proteins | sample 2277101 | NCBI WGS metagenome assembly SDBT01 (sample SAMN10404973, study PRJNA504765) | marine sediment metagenome | isolation source: marine sediment core GS10_PC15, 103 cmbsf | place: Arctic Ocean: Southern Knipovich Ridge | collected 2010 | reverse complement strand
AACTTAATATAAGGCTCGAAATCAGTATGCTCAAAATAAGGCATAAGAACATCCTGCAAATCATGTGTATAAGCAGGACCCACAACTAGAACACTGAATCTCATGTATTATTCCCCAAAGCATCAAGAGCAACTTCGATACCCTCTACATAAGCAGGTTCTTCAATTTTCAAACCAGCCATAGCATGAGCAAGGACCATCGAAGTAATAGCATCGACACCGCCATTGAAAGCAAGGAAACCGTTTCTCTCATCGGCTTTATCCCTAAACATATCAGGGTCTCTATCGGTGCAATGCTCTCCAAACTCAGGGCAATCCATTTCACAGGCAGGGTCTTCGCAATGCTTACAAACTTCTTTCGCCTCAGAAGTTATAGAGCCACCACCCCAACGACTCGGTGCTAAAGCATGTAGTTCTTCATCAATCAGTATAACTTTGATACCATGACAAGATAAGTCAATATGTTTTACACCATCTTTGAGTTCAACATGCGTCATAATTTTGTCTCCTGATTGAGTGTTAGCTTTTCCCATAGAAGTATTTTTTTCTCTGTCTGGAAATAAAACAGGGTAGACTCCTGACAGCCTACCCTGTTTATGCTGAAACAAAATTATGTTATATCTGTTCGACTGTGATCGTGTTTGCCGAAACATCGACACCGACCTTGAACTGTGTGCCGCCCTTGAGGTCGGACTTTTTCAGCACCAAACGATCGTGCGCGCCGATGGGCTTTTTGTAAAGAATCGAGCCTTGGAACTGCACATCGAAAGTCCCGCCATCAGCGGAAATCTGCGAATACAGGTCTTTCGGCACATTGATACGACCGTCGCACGTTACTTTGCAGATGAAGCCATCACCGTCTTTGGTCTTGCCGCCCTGTTTGGCAGTTGTGGTTGAGGGAATCGGTGTGGAGGGAGCAACACTTGCCCCTGCCGCGGGGCTGCTTATCGCAGTGGAACCCTGTACTGCCAGAGGGTGATCTTCGGCACTCTTGCCATCAGGATAATAGCAAATTGCCGTTTGCCCGTTGGTGAGTGCAAGGAACTCTTCCCTGTTGTACTCATCGGGAAACTCACCAATCGCATACTCATTGTGGACGATTTCACGACAATCCTGATGGTCGATGTTTTCGTCCGTACCGTCTCTTGCGTCTGTCGTAATATCAAACGCGGTGAAAACTTTGCCATTTTTAATGGCGTTACTCAGTGCATCCAAAATTGCCTGAGCCGCTAACGCTGTCGCTTTACACATAATTCTGCTCCAATCATCATTAAACATTATTCAAATCATTTACTTCAACATTGATACAAGTATTTTTTTCTTTGTCTGGAAATTTTATCCTATCACAAAACCAATTGAGAAATCATTCTCCCTACCATTTCTTTGACATACTGCTTTATTTTGGAGTTTTTTATTTCCTTCATTTATAATAGTGCAAGCTGCACAATCACGAGTACAAATTTCATCCAAAGAAAAGGCACACTTAATCCTATCCTTTGTTTCATTGTCTTCAAAACCGAATACAGTTTCAACTATTTCTCTCATTTTACCGCCTTTGTCTAAACTCTACAAGGTGAGTAAGATTGCACTGGTCAAGCCGATAGACAATCATTTCGTCATTCCGTAAAGCCCTGCCTGCCCTTGCCCAAGTCGAATCGGTGTTAGACTTAGGATAACTACCACCCCAATCTTTGGCATCGTAATACTTGCCCATAGCCATATCCAACAGGAACATGAAAGTACGATCGGTGCTACCACCCGAACCCCAAAAGTTCGTTGCATAGTTCAAGGCTTTGGTGCTAACACTTGAGGCATAGATACCATTGCCATACATCCGACCTGTTACATGCCCCGAACTTGACGATGGGATAATAAGCCCTTGCCTGAGAATAGACAAGAGGTTACTTGCTTTTGTTCCATGCCACAACTGCCGAATGTCTTTTAGTGCTGCTCCATACTTCTCAAACGCCGCCGCCATGCTTGCAATACGAACAGCATAAATAGCATGAACAGATAGGCTATTACTTTGGTGCATAGACTTTCGAGTGTCCTGATAGAGTTTACGAATCATTGAGATAATCTTTTTATCTTCAACCAGAACCAACTCAACATCAAAGATTTTCGGTGCTGCCTTTTTCTTACCTGTTTTCTTTGTTGGCTTTGTTGTAACATCAATAAAAGAAGTCTCCAAGCCATCCAACAGGTCATTCTCAGCAATGACTGTTTGAGTGTTGGGAAAAATAAGCTGTGGAGTAATCTTAGTCATTCCCACATCGTGAGGGATAAGACGCAGATAGGCATTGAGAGTGCTATTGAACCTACGATTAGTAAAATCGTTAGCACTAACAAAGTCTGAGATTGTAACAAGCAAATCTCTTGCATCGGACACCTGATCGGGTGCAATAACTCCAAGTGGAGTCTTAAACGTCGCACTGCTGGCATCGTATGTAATCTTACCACCCGACTGTTTCATAATCGAATGGACATTACACTTGACAAGATAATCGACAAGATTCTGCACCAGAGGATTGCTGTGTTTAATCTGTTTTCGGGCTACGTCTTGCAGTGCTGCATTCTTAACAGAACCAGCATTGACAATCGTACTACCGCCTGTATCAACAGCATTTACCTGTGTGTATCTCTTATCAGGCTTGTTATTTTGGTTTGTTTTTTCTCCCCACTTTTTGAGTGCCTTTGCATGAGTGGTCATTTTACTTTGTAGACTATTGCCTACTCTCCCCCACTCTGTCAGTGCTGTACCATCGGCATATAAAGTATATTGCCATACCTTATTGTTGTTAGTATCTCCGAACTCAACGCAGATACACTTTTTATGCTCTGTAATTGTTGCTGTTGACATTTCAAAATCCTCAATTTAATAGTAGAAAATTCATAATTCCCTACATTATACCACTTTCACTTTCTTATGCAAGTAAAAAATTCTTTGTCTGGAAATTTTTTAATCTTGCTCTATATCCTCATGCTTGTAAGGTGATATTGCATTGCCACACTTAGGGCATTCATCATCACAAGCACTATCCCAGTCAGCATCCCATTCTTCTCCACAATGTCTGTAGTAACTACGAACTGTGAACTCTACATCAGGAACAGGGACAGGCTGATTTTTTGCAGAAAAGATAATCTCCTGATACCGATTTCCATCGCCATCTGTTTTGCAGCTAGGATCATCCTCGCTCCAATTTTCTTCTCCTATGTTATAGTCCCTAATTTCTATCGCAAGATAATCAGGTTGATCTATAACACCAATATCAAAATCCTTTATCGTTATAATCACTTTTGCCATCGTATTGTCTCCTTTTTCCTATGGAAGCAATTTTTTCTCTGTCTGGAAATTTACACCGCTGCCATCTTTTTGATATACTGTTTATCACGACCACAAGAACCGTGAAACACTACAGTTACATTTTTTCTGTTAGAAGTCGAACCATCACAGAAATTGCACTTATCACAATGCACGTCTCTAATTTGGGCAGGACAACGGATTTCGTTTTTGTCCCTGGCTTCATTCTGATCGGATATTACTCTGAAAGTTCGCCAGCCCGAATCAGTAGCTGTTTTATAACCACAAACAGTTTCGACACTTGCCATACAATACTTTGAGTATGCAGGGTCACAGAAAGCCCACATATGAGTATACCCTGTATAATCCTTGCATAGTTTTGTGATAGTCGCCCACACAAAGATAGGCACTACCGCAGGGTCCCCATAAGAACCGATTCTAACATGCCTATCATCAAACAGTTGCATATGCTTAATATCACAAACAGGATAAGAACCTCTTTTGTAGGCATTGAAAACTGAAAACACCCCTTGCTGATACAAATTGACATAACAAGTCCTGTTAGTCATTGAATCAGTATCTTCTACATATTCCCCACGATGAAAACAGTTGCCGCAGATACTAAAATCATCACCCGTTTTGAGTGCATCTTGTGGATGGATATCAGACCGTAAAATCCATGTTTGTATCATATCACCGACTTTACGATTTTTGGTGATTTTCAGCCCGTTAGCAATAACCACAATTGGCTGCCCATCAATAACACTCGGGCCTTCATAGATAATAACTCCGTTTGGCATGTCTTTTTTCAGCATTGTTTTACTCCGTCAACATAGTATTTCGATATTTTTGTCAACCATAGAAGTATTTTTTTCCTTGTCTGGAAATTTTATGTTGCACTACAAAAAAAGCCCCCCTGAACTTAATCAGGAGGGCAACCCTTCACGGAGGTTACACCATTCGGGGATTCTTACTTCGTCGCATTACGTGCTGCAGCCGCTGCCCCATCACGCTTGATCGTTCTGTCGATAGCTGCCTTTTCGATGTCAGTAACATCCATCAAACCGCTATCTTTCATCAGCTTCATGTTGATAAGGTGTCCCAGCACGTTGGAGGCACTGTCGCCACCTTCACCAGCACCACCGATAATCATAACCGAGGGGACCTGTATCTGAGCCAGTGCATTGGCAACTTCTCCCGCCATCTGCACTTTAGCATCGATCATCGCCTGCTCAAGTTCGGTCAAAGCACCTGCCAACTCAATCTTCTCACGCTCAGCCTTTGCCAGCACAACAACTGCTTCGGCATCAAGGGTAGCAATCTCAAGAAGGACCTGTGCCTGATCTCTTTCGATTTCAGCAACCGCAAGAGCCATCGACGCAACCGTCTCAGCTTCGATCTTTGCCTGCTCAGCAACTTCGGCTTTCAACTGTGCCGCAACAACTGCTGTCTCTTTTTCGACATTACCAGCCGCCTGTGCTTCTGCAACTTCACGCAGACCCTTTTCGATGATATTGTAACGTTCCTGTTTCTCTTTTTCCCTGTCAGCCTTTGACTGCTCAGCCGCCAAGTATGCCAGCTTCTTCGTCGCAAACTGATCAAGTGTATCGGGGTCATAGTCGATGCCCGTAACAGAGAACTGGAGGATTTTGATACCATAGGCGATAAGAGGAGACTTTTTTACAACTGTCGGTTGACCCGCTGTATCAAGGATAAGCTCCGTAGTGAGTTTGAACTCTACTTTCGGTGCAGGAGTCATAATAACGCCAGGCACTACAGAAGCTCCTGCGATGATAGGTTCGGGTTCGATTACTACTTCTTTCTCCACACGTCTCATCCCATACAAACCATCGGTAAGCTGGTCCCAAATAAGCTGTGTGAACTCCGCCTTACGAGCCGACTGATTCTCACTTGCCGACATCAGGGGACCCGTTGCCTTAACACAGTTAATCTGATGAGACTTCACGGAGACCGTAGCGTTTTCGATATTCCCGGCAAACTGTCGATGGAACTCAACCCTCTGACTTTCTTCAATCGGTGTCATATATCTTACATAAGTCGATATCTGGGCAGTGCCGCCATCGTTGAACGTTGTCCGAATTGACTGTTTGGCTTTTTCGCCCTCATCAGCCTCATCGTTCCACGCTTTGTCAACATATCGTGGATAGGTCCAAACAGTGGCAAACCACTTTGGATACCAACCTGCCTGATCACGAACCGTGATTGTTCCACGAACGGACTGAATAATCTGCCAGTTTTGTGCATCATTCTTCCCAATGCCGCCTGCGAGCAGGGCACCGATAACGAGAAGAGCGACTACACCCGCGATGATACTTGCTATTGAACGCTTGCTCATAATTTGTTACTCCATAATTTGTTACATCATTTTTGTTATGCTACTACGATTTACTACAACATTGTTTAACCTCCGTTACGTTACTTCATTGCCATCAGCCTCCTTTCCTTTCTTAGGCTTGACGACACCACGATCTGTCAAGTAATCCCCGATTCTTGTACTTTCTTTCTGCAGCTTATCAGCCTCAGCCTTTTGAGCTTTAGCTGTAGCTTGAAGTGCTTTTTCTGCTGCACTAATATCCTTGATCACACCATCAGTTTTCTTAGGAGCAATGTCCTGCTCTTCTGTGATTTCGTTGACAACAGTATCGAACTTTCTACTGTTCTTGAGTAACGTGCCAATGAGTAAGGCAAGAAGAATTGCTCCGATGATTAAAAGGATTATAACTGGCATTTGTCTAACCTCCAAAAATTATACTATCATTGTCTCACAATCATATTTAGGATTTTTTCTTTGTCTGGAACTTTCCATATTATACTATCGACCAAACATTATATCTACTTTGCTTTCACTTTGCAAGAGAAATATGGGGAGAAAGAGAAAAAATCTCTAACTCCCCCACTATTAAGACGTTGCACAAGCCGCAATATTCAGTTTTTTATCCTGTTTTGCCCTTGCTCTTTCCTGTGAAGCATCAATTTTAGCCTGCTTTTCGTCAATCTTGCTCTCCTGCATCTTGCTATGGAAAGAAGCAATATAGATTGTAGGAGCCGAATCACTCTCCAATATCCGAACCATATTCTCATAAAACTCAGGTCCATGATAATGTGTACCTTTTGTATCGGAATCGTGAGCCATTTCGTGTGCAAGAAGCACCATCAGTTTATTGCAATGACGGGCATACGTTACCGACAACCTTTTGAGATAACTCCTGTCAATTGTAATGTAAGAGATACCATTGGTCCAAGCATTTGCACGTTCCGAATAGCCAAGATTGATAACACGACCATCCCAACAATGAAAACCATTGAGAACCTTGATAATCCTACGTTCCACAACTGTCAGTTTCTTATCGGGCAGTGTGTTGTAATCGTCAGAGATATTTTTCGACAGTTCATCAAAATCGGCATACAGTTTTTCCACTGCTTTCCAATCATCATTGCCATAACTATACTGTGTATCTGTTCCTGTGAGCCAAGAAAAGAAGCCCGAATTATGACCCGAATAATTCAGTGTTGTCAGAATGTTTTCGTCAATGCACAGTGCTTGACCTCTTTCCATCATCCTGTCAGCAAGGTCCGAACCACGTTCTGCAAAACACCACTGTTGTCTGTTCTTTCGGACAAAATCTAAAGAGATATGCTTGCCTTGTGCAGTAGGGATAAGCCCCAACGTTTTGACATCAGCAAGGTCTTGTTGACCATCACGAATATCTGTCAGTGTTGCTGTTCTTTCCCAAGAGTCAAGTGTCCTACGTCTTTGACGTGTTTTCTTAATACGATTCTTTTTGACGATATCAATGATACCATCAACGTGCTTATCATTACCGTCAAAATAACCATGATAGATTCCACAATCATGCTGAATATCATTACGGGCAAAATTGACTTTGACCTGTTTCTTTGACACGACAATACCCATCATGCCTGTTTGTACCAAAGATGCATCCATGACATAAGCACCAAGGTTATACACCTTGAAATCTGCTCCTGCATTGAACATATAGTAAGCATTATCATCCTCAAAATCCCACTTGAGAATAGAAGCAGGAGTGTTTATCTGCTCACCATTGAACAGAATTTTCCCCTCCATGAACCTTACTTGCTTTTGGATGCACTCTTTGTATTGCTCAATAGTGGCATGAGAATAACCGATGGGATTACGATACAGGTCAATGTCAATTTGACAACCTTTGACATAGGGCAGGTTTTCTGTTAGTTCATACGTCAGCCCTTTGTTGTCAATGTCTACCACCATCTTAAACGTGGCTGTCCTCCAAACATTCAAACCAAAGGCAAACATTTGACCACGACCCATACGGAACTGAGCATAAATTTTATTCTCATTTGCCTTATGGGGTGTTCCAAAGGTAGCAAAATGTTGAATCAAATCTTCTCTTGTTTCGATACCGATACCATCATCACCGATAAATAGTCTTGCTTTGCCATTGGCATCGACAATTAGTTCGATTCTTACTACAGGGCTTCCTGCCTCTATAGCATTCATGACACCCTCAAGGTTTGCTTTCTGCAACGTTCCTGCTTGCCTTTTCATACCATCCATTAAGAATTGAGGATGCATTTCAAAGTGTTCTGTTCCCGTTATTACTGCCTTTACTGCATTTCCCATTGCTTTACTCTCCAAAAAGGTATATCCAAAATAACACAATCACGATACTTGTGAAAGTATTTTTTTCCTTGTCTGGAAATTTTTCGGAAGAAGCGAAAAAACGGTTCGGTGCTATATAAGGAAGGAATGCTCAGAACAGGAGTCGAACCTGCACCCACCGAAGTGGACTAGCCCCTCAAGCTAGCGCGTCTGCCTATTCCGCCATCTGAGCGATCTATAAAAAGTAAAGAGGGATCACAAAACAATACTCCTCCCCGGATTCGAACCGGGACGCATCTCTGCACTAGTGTTTGAAACTAGCGTGTCTGCCAAATTCCACCAGAGGAGCTTTACTTAATTTACAGGATGACAAGAATCTACAGGTTGTTGACCTTCAGCTTGTCTTCCTAATTCATCAGCAACTTTTTGAGCTGCTTCATTTACTTCTTCTGGAACTGCTGCTGCTTCCTGCTCTGCTGCCTTTTGAGCTTTTTCTCTTTGGATCGCTTCATAGATCTCTTTTCTATGAACAGATACACTTCTCGGTGCATTGATCCCCAGGCGAACTTTATCACCTCTGACATCAACTATTGTCACCTCTATTGCATCATCTCCTGATCCAATGATAATTGACTCATCCTTCTGTCTGCTTAATACTAACATGATCTCATCCTTAAAAATATGCTCTTTAATACTCCCACCCGGAGTTGAACCGGGACGTCCGAAGACACAGGATTTTAAATCCTGCGCGTCTGCCAATTCCGCCATGAGAGCTTGTGTATTATACCAGAAGTGATTTCACTTTCAAGAAGAAAGTAGAAAATTATAGAGAGATGATCCCTATCCCTTTTCTGTTCTTTGACTCTTTCTTCCAGAATTCTGCTGCTTTGAGCATCTGTGGTTTGGCTGTTTCTGGTGCATGATCCATGTATTCTATTGACCTTTGTACACCAGGAAGCTCTTCCTTATCCCCAAAAAACCAAGCAACCAGGTCCTTGTATTTTTGTCCAACGATCTGGTAATTTATAATTGAGATAGTGGGATCCATCACTTCCATTAACAGATGACCCCTGTTTTTATAGTCTACAGTAACTGCCCTGGTCATTGCTTGCCTGGGAATAACTCCCCTGTAGCAGAAGTTACCAAGGTGATCCATACTCTTTTGATAGTACTTCCTGAACTGGTCAATATTATTTCGAATATCCTTCAGGTCCCATCTGTCTTCTTCCTTCATTGCCTGCAATATAAAGTCTTCATCTGGATACAAGTTCTTCCATAAAAGATGATCCATGTTGATCTCTATAACCACAGGTTTGCTACCATCTTCTGCTGAAGTACATTCTGCAAAATAGAATGGATAAGCAGTAGTGAGATAAACCATATCAGACATAGAAGGATTGTCAGGCCAGTTAGTAGGAGTATCCCCTCTCGGTGCTAACCCATTCATGGTTATTTCTGTGAACCTATCGAAGGATGTGCCGTGGTATACCTTCATTAATCTTCCTCTTCAGGTGGGTCAGTATATAACTGCAACTCGATTGGGCATGTATACTTCAGTGCCTTAAGCCAGTTCACGTTTTTATCCCGATCCACATTTGTAGGTAAAGCAATAACAAAAGCACCTGCATAAGCACTTTCGTACTTCACATCATTGTCTCTGAGATGGGTGGCAATTTGCTTCCACTCTTCCTTAACCTTTTCTTCATCCTTTTTATCAGTTGGCTCCCACATCACTCCCCAACTTGTAGTCACTGAAGTGAGAACTTCTTCAAACTCTCTTATCCCGTCTTCGATTTCATACCGGATAATATCGTTATAACCAACCAGATCATCACAAAAGAACGGGAGATTGTTAACTCTCGCAGTATGATTACCAAGTTCTTCAGCCCAGAAGGACTCTCCTCCAATTTGACCATCAAGGACAACATGCACTTTGATGTGATCCCCTACTTTTGCTTCACGCACATCCATACCATGTACATCCATAACTACATCTCCTGATTCGGTGCTACTTTTTCTCATAGAAGCACTTTATTCTTTGTCTGGAAATTTTAACAGGTGCGGTAGGAATCGAACCCACCCAACGAGATTTGGAGTCTTGTTCGCCAGCCTTGGAACATTCGCACCTATGAAATGGAGTAAGGATTCGAACCTTAAGGGATGGCCTCGTCCCCTACGCCAACGTCTCCATAATGTCCCAAGGAGGATTCGAACCCCCGCATAACCCGCGTTCGTAGCGCGGCGCTCTGTCCAGACTGAGCTACTGGGACTTATTAGTGCTCCTAAGAGGACTCGAACCTCCACTATCTCCTCTTTAGGAAAGAGGGGCTTATCCATTTAAGCTTCAGGAGCAGAAAAGTGTAAGATGGGTAGTCTGTAAACTACCCACCTTAACACCAGAAAGTGAACACCAATTGTAGTAGGTGTTTATTTTATAAGACAAACTTCTCGTTCACAGGGGCAATCTGCCTTAAGATGCTTCCCACAGAGGGACATTTCTTCATCTAGGTCAAAAAACCTCTTATCAGAAGCTCTGTCTAGTGTCATTTTTTGGAGTGTGGCATTGGCTGCTATCATCATGATCCCCTGTTCATATTCGTTTTCGGGACCACCTTTTTCTATGATTGCTTTGATCTCATCATAATAGAGTGCTGTTTTTGACCATGTTTCATTCACGATCTTCTCGCATTGAATAAAAAACATGTCTTCTGTCATAGTCTCAGTCATGTGTTACCTCCTAATATGCCTCTATTATAGCCGGGGGATTTCCATTTTCAAGTAAAATATTATTTTTTTGCAGAAAAAATGCCCAGCTAATTTTAGTTCACTGGGCATTTTGAAAGGTTGTGTAAATTCGTTTACATAGCTACCTTTCTTGTTCGCCCAGGTTTCCTCTTAAGCACAAAGACACCGCGAGATACTTTTGTAACTCTCGGGTCTCTATTAAGCTTATTGTTCACCATGGTATAAAAATAACCACTTTTGGTTTTATAAGCTCCTGTGTTACAAAGAGCATCGAGGACATCCTGCATTCCCATTCTTTTACCAGGGATCATACATCCTCTTATTGCTTCCGCCAAAATGGTGTGATTCCGCATCCTTGCAACGTACCTCTTCGATGATAATTTAACGCCAGACATTTTTGCTACCACTCTTTTTGGTGGTAATTTTTTGCCTTGTTTGGCGTTTTGTTCTAACATCTTGAAGAAGAGTCCTTGTGTTCTCAAGATCTGACGATCAAGAGCTTCTCGCTGCTTTAGAAGATCACGAAAAGTCTGGAAATAGACTCCTCCTTGCAACGAGGTGTCCTTACCTGTTTTCGTTGTACCACTCATTTTCTGATTGCCTTTCATTAGTTTTCATTCTAGTTAATAAAACTTACGCATGAAACTCATCAAGTCATGACTATCACTAATATACCAGAAAAGAAGTGGAAAGGTCAAAGAAAAACAGTTGCAAAGTGAAAAAATGTGCTTAAATAATACTATTCGGTGCTAAACCCTTGTCGTTATAAGACTTACAATTCATGAACATTGTGGATAACCTGTGGATAACTTTAAATTTTTTCTTTTCCACTTTGATCAATGAGGCAATAACACCCCAAGTAGGACTCGAACCCACATGATTCTCCTTAGAAGGGAGATGCCTATCCATTTAGACTATTGGGGCAATAATACCGGGAACAGGGGTCGAACCTGCACTCCCTAAGGAACTAGATTCTAAGTCTAGCGCGTCTGCCAATTCCGCCATCCCGGCTCAATTCAGTGCTACAATGCGATATGGGAGATTCGAACTCCCCCCTCAACCTTGGCAAGGTCGTGTGCAGCCTAAAACACCTATATCGCAAGGCCAGCATCCAGTTCATGAACCGGATGCCGGGTTGGGATCCTTTTTTAGCTGAAAATTTCACCCGGTAAAAACAGTCCCCTATGTACACTTAGGGAATTCCCCATCCCAGAGTCGAACTGAGCCTTCCAGGTTGGAAACCTGACATGCTACCGAAACATTTATGGGGATCTAAAAGTCGGAGGAGGGATTCGAACCCTCGTATACGCTTTTGCAGAGCGCTGCCTAGCCACTCGGCCACACCGACATAAAGGGTAATCGACCAGATTTGAACTGGCACACCAAGATTCACAGTCTTGTATGCTACCATTACATCACGACTACCATGTACGGTTCGACTTTTCATTATTGAATAGGGAGCCCCACCGTTTAAAAACAACCCTTGCAGCTACCCTATTCTCGTCAGAATAGGACCGCAACAATACCTCCAGCAGGATTCGAACCTGCGACCAACTGGGTAAGAACCAGTCACTCTAGCCAGACTGAGTTACGGAGGCGTGATGTTTTCTATGACAATTAGCACATATAACTATGCACTTATCAATTTCTTTCTGAAGTCTTTTTTGACTCCATGCTCTTCTGATAGCTAGAGATATATCCATTTCTTTATCATCTCCAGCATGATGAAAGTCTAAGCAGACAGGATCATTTTCAGGGCATTTAGTGCAACCCTTTGCTGCTTTATAGTCAGAAGCCCATTTCTTCATCTTTTTCACATATATTCTTGTGTTTCTATGGACTCTATCTAGGTGGGATCTCTTATTCTCTGCATACCATTTCTTACGATATTCTTTTTGATATGCTCTTTGTTTCTCAGGATCTTTATAAGGCATTCTATTCTCCTAGTTCAATAGTTTATACCTTATATTCGGCATGAAAGTTTCTAACCCTTTATAAAAATGTTAAAAACTTTCTAATGGGCCTACTGGGATT
>SDBT01014217.1_pt1 | contig 12704 bp, 8 predicted proteins | sample 2277101 | NCBI WGS metagenome assembly SDBT01 (sample SAMN10404973, study PRJNA504765) | marine sediment metagenome | isolation source: marine sediment core GS10_PC15, 103 cmbsf | place: Arctic Ocean: Southern Knipovich Ridge | collected 2010 | reverse complement strand
GGCTCCCAGTGGCGACTGAGCAGAACGACCAGATAGTACAGCAGCGAACGCACGGCCGTTTGCCAGCCAGGGGACTCGGCGATGCCCTCCCGTCGGATCAGTCTCCCGATGCCCAGGATCTCCTTCCGGAGTTCCCTAGTGGCTGCACGCGGTCGCTCCCTCGGGGGCACCGTGAAGAAACTGAGCCAAGGAAGGCCGCGCAGCAGATCGCTGTCGAACATCTCGGGAAGGAAGATAATCACGACCTGGCTGGCGTTGTGCCCTCCCGCGCGCCATCCGTGCGGCTCCCAGGCAGCACATAGGTGTATGTCGCCAGGCCTGGCGATGAAGGCGAAGTCTTCGTAGTGCCGCTCCATCCGCCCGCGCAGAACGATCCCCAGCTCCATGCCCTCGTGGAGATCCATGGTCAACGGGCCTGGCTTTCGCGGTTCCCACACGCCGACATGCAGTGGATAAGCGATCCTCGTCGCCGACGGGACCTCCAGGTCGAACAGCGACCAGTATCGTCTTCCCTCTCCCTTGCGGCTCGTTCTTGTCATGTCGGCACATTATACAATGCAGTCGGGTACCCATGCAATGACGTCTGGTGGGGACGCGTGTAAACTGCTGAAGATCGACCGGCCCTGCGATCGACCCGGGACGGACCGGTGACAACAAAGTCGACGCCGCGGTCTCGGGCGGGCAGCCACCAGGGGGAGACCCGATGGCTAAGGCTGATATGCCGCAGGAAGGAGGTGGCGGGAAGACGATTCGCTCAATCAAGGGCTAGTTTCTGATACTTCCGCAGGGAGTGATCACGCAGGAGAGAGGTGTTTAGTGAGCATGAAACGCAGAGGGCGTAAAGGTTTCACGCTGATTGAGCTGCTGGTCGTGATTGCGATCATTGGCATCCTGGCAGCCATGGTATTCCCCGTATTCGCGCGAGCACGTGAATCCGCGCGAAAGGTGGTGTGTCTGTCCAATGTGAAGAACATCGCCCTGGCCATTCAGATGTATCTGGCGGACAACAATGACACGCTATGGCCTTCGGAGCATCGCGCAGAGGTCGCAGCGTACTTCGACTTAATGCCGGGAGGCGCGCCCTCATGGCCTATGACCGATCCGCAGGGTCACTGTAGCTCCGCAACGCGGGCGAACCCGTATCTTCAGCCCCCCGTTCTTCTGGATGAGTACGTGAAGAACAGGGACGTCTGGCGTTGCCCGAGCGCGAAGCTGTCAAGCGGTGCGGGTTTCATCAGTCCTGTCCAGAATTGGTTTGGCTACATCAGTGCGAACGACGGAGTATGGGGCCGGGGGGGCGGCAGACTCTGTCCCACGGAAAGCTCGTGGCCTCAAGGCTGGGGCGGAGAAGTCACCGACTCGCTCGTGCAGGACCGCTACGGGAACACCTATAATACGGAAACCGCGAATAAGGCGTTCGTGCAGTCCATTGGCACGGACGGTGGCGAATTTGTTTGGGGCATGAAGCTCACGGAGGTCCAGGATCCCGTTTCTCGCCCGATCGTCGCCGACTCTGGTCCGTGGTCGTGGGTCATGGGCCTTGGCCCTACCGGCTGGCCGGACATCTGCGCCATTGAGTGCGGCAACTGCTCCGGATGGGTTGACTGGGAGTCGGCTCCGACAGACTGTGGAGACTGGCTGTCCTCGCCAGACTGCTACCAGTTATACGCTCCGAACGACAGTTCGTTCCACACGGACCCCAGCCTGCGAAAAGCCTACACACGTCACCTTGGTGGTATCAACATAGGCTACCTTGATGGCCATGCGAGCTGGATGAACTCTGATACGTGGGCGGTGAAAGTCATCGACGGATCGCTCGAGGGCATGTACACGTGGGGCCCTCCGTGGCCTCCGGATTGCTCTACCGACGAGGAGTGGCTCGCGAACTCCGGCTCAACGCTCTTGCGCTAGCACAAGCTTCGCGCGCCGACCGGGGTCGAAGTTGTCGGGCCCGGCAGGTGGATCAGCTCGAGGGGCGGTGCGCCGTCCGGCGCACCGCCCCAGCGTTGAGCTCCACTCTAAGGTGGGTCGGCAAGCTTCATCGGAGCAGCACCGGCCGCGACATCGGGATCACCATCTGTGGGCCACGGCGTCGATCCATAGGTCTTCGTCCGCAGGGGCGGACGATGGCCCTCCACGTTCAATGTGAGAAGGAAGTGGGTTGAATGACACTATACGTGTTGGACAAGCATACCGCAACGGATCTGGCAGCGAAGGAGCTCGCACGGTGCCTCGGCGCTATGGCTGGCACTGACGTTGACATCAAGCGCTCCTCGAAGGTCAATGAAGCGGCTGGCATCTATTTGGGTGTTGGCGAGACCGCGGGGATGAATGCGGCACTGCCCGAAGTTGCCGACCCGGAGTGGGACGACGCCTGGACCATCACGTCGGTGGGCAAGGCACTGCTCATCACGGGGGTCAACCCGCGCAGCACGCTGATAGCATGTTACGAGTACCTGCGCCGGCTCGGCGCCGAATGGCTCCGGCCCGGCGCCGACGGGGAGTGTCTGCCGCGCATCGAGACCATTCCCTTGTCCGGCTTCGACCTGTGTGAGAGGGCCGCCAGTCGTCATCGCGGTGTCTGTATAGAAGGAGCGCCGGCACTGGAACACGTCCTCGACATGGTGGAGTGGCTGCCGCGAGTTGGGATGAATGCCTACTTCCTCCAGTTCAAGGTGTCGAGCTACTTCTGGCGCCAGTGGTATCGCCACGACCTCAACCCTACTTGGTCGGAGAGGAAGAGCCTGACGGAGGCCGAGTGTGCCGAGTTGGATGAGGCCGTGGTCCAGGCCGTCAAGCAACGGGATCTCCTGCTCCACCGCGTCGGTCACGGGTGGACGGCCGCTGCCCTCGACCTCCCGGCCAACGGATGGGATGTTCACGAGGAGGAGTTGAGCGACGAGATACGGGGACTTGTGGCTGAGGTGGGCGGCCGGCGCGAGCTGTGGGGCGGAGTGCCAATCAACACCGAGCTCTGCTACAGCAATGTCGACGCGCGCCGTCGCCTCGTCGAAGAGGTTCTCGAGTACGCCTCCACGCATCCCGAGGTGGATGTGCTCCATTTCTGGCTGTCCGACGCCATCAACAACCACTGCGAGTGCGTAGAGTGTTCCCAGCAAGAGCCTGCCGATTGGTACGTGCTGGTGCTCAACGAGCTGTCGCACGGGTTGAAGGAAGCTGCGCCCGAGATGAAGGTTGCCTTCCTCGCCTATCTGGATACTCTGTGGCCGCCGCGCCAAGCCAAGTTGGATCTCAGCCATGGCAACCTGGTCTACATGTTCGCGCCGATCTCGCGATGCTACGGCCACAACCTAAACCATCCCGATTGCGGCACCGATAAGGAGCTCGAGCGCCCCTCCCTGAACCGCGTGGGTACGCCTGAGGGCAACCTCGACAACCAGAAGCTCCTGCAGCTTTGGGATCCTATCCGACCCAGAGACTCCTTCGCCTACGACTATCACTTCATGGTAGCCTGGCTTCAGGATCTCCTGACCGTGAACCTGTCGGAGTTGGTGCTAGCAGATGTCGCCGACTACCGATCGCACGACGTCAACGGGATCGTGAACTGCTGCAGCCAGCGCGTGTTCTACCCCAACGGCTGGGCCTACTACGTGATGGCGCGCGCCTTGTGGGGCAAGACAGTAGGGCCAGACGACAGGCGTCGGTACTTCGCCTTGGCGTACGGAACGGGGGCGCCAGAGGCCCTCGACTTCTTGGACGGACTGGAGCGAACTAGTGGCCCTCCTGTTCACAGCCTCTCTTGGTGGGACACTGCTGATGAGGGCACGATTGCAGACGTCCTGGCGTTCCTGGTGGAGCAGGAGAAGCCCCTCAGTGTCGGCCGAGACGGCATCGAGAACGCGGTCCAGAAGCGCAGCTGGGAGCTGTTGTTGCACTACCGCCAGTTCGTCGAATTTCTGTGCAGAGCGGCACTCCATCGGCGCGCAAACCGCGAGGACGAGGCCAAGGCTGAGATGAAGCGAGCGGAGCACTTCCTGGAGACCACGGAGCCCGAGACTGCGGGTGCCTTGGACACGTTTCTGGCACTGCAGCTCATGTCACGCATGCGGCAGTAGCTTGGGTCGGCCGTTGGTTGGTCCGGCTCACGGGTCCGATCGTGTGCGTGGGCTGCGCGCCGCCTCAGTTCTCCCCGACCCAGCGTGATGAAAGTCATGGGGAGCTTCCACGGAAGAGGCAGCCGGCTCTTGGGCGGGAGATAGGGTGTCCCTTGTGAAGGATAAACAGGGATCGCTTGGAATCGGGCCACGCGGCAGAACATCGGCCATGCAACGGCGCCGAGCTCGCAGCTGATGATGAGAAGTCGAGGTCCCGTGCCCAGGTCTCGAGGGAAGATGGAGGAGCAAGGGAGTCGTCCGAACCGCTTTGGGGCAACCACACGTCGCCCGGGTGTGAGCGTTCGAGCAGTGCTATTGGCCTTCTTGCTCATCCCGCTCAATGCGCTGTTCGTGGTGAAGGGGCTGTGGGTGTGGGGCTGGGTCACTGGCTCAGAGTCCCTGTTCACCAACGCTGTCGCGGTGCTCTTCGTCCTGGTTCTTGTGAGCAACTGGCTGAGGCACAGGAAACCCGCCTGGGCCTTCAGCGCGGGCGAGATGCTGACTGTCTACCTCGTGTTGAGCATCGGCACAGGCGTGACCTGTAGCGTATGGGACGTCGGCGGCGCGATGTCCATCTATGCAACTCACGCCTTCTGGTTTGCGACAGCTCAGAACGGCTGGCAAGAGTCGCTGTGGCCGCATATCCCTTCGTTTCTGACTCTGCGAGACAGGGATGCACTCGCCGGTCTCTACCTCGGGGACCCTGCTCCGCGCTGGACGACAATCCTGAGTGCGTGGGCCGTCCCGGCCCTCTCGTGGACGGCACTGATCGCGGCCTTGATGTGGGTGTGCCTTTGCCTCAACTCCATAGTCCGTCGACGATGGGCCGACGAGGAGAAGTTGGCGTTCCCGATGGCCGTGCTGCCCTTGCACTTGGCGGACGACCGGTATGGCCTTCTGAGGAGCAGGCTGTTCTGGCTGGGGTTCGCCATCGCGGCCGGCGTGGGGACGTGGAACATCTTGGCGACCGTCGTGCCTTCCTTGCCGCTAGTGCCGACGAGCTGGAACTACGCGGCATACGCGGAGCACAATCCTCCCTGGAACTTCCTGCGCTTTTACACCGTGCTCTGGAGCCCTTGGTACCTCGGATTGGCCTACCTCGTTCCACTGGATCTCTCCTTCTCTCTCCTCGTGTTCTCGGGGCTGTGGGCCGCGGAGTACGTGGTCTCGGGCCACTTCGGCTGGTGTGTGAACAAGTGGTCGGGGTTCCCCTACGGCGAGCAGCAGACGGCTGGTGGGTTCATAGCACTGGCACTTATTGCTCTGTGGCTGGACCGCAAGTTCCTGGGCCAGGTCCTGAAGAGGGCATTTGGACTGAAAGCGAAGATCGCGAACGAGGAGGAGGAGGCGTTCACGTACCGGACGGCGGTGTTGGGGATCGTGGCAGGTGTTGGCTTCCTTTGGTGGCTCTTAAGTCTCGCACATATCCCGGCATGGGTGACCGTAGCCTTCTTGGCAAACTACTTCCTCATGTGTCTGGTGATCTCCCGTCTCAGGGCTCAGCTTGGCCCGCCCAGTCATCAACTCTACGGCGCGATGCCGAACTGGGTCATCCCCTCGCTTGTTGGCACGCGGTCACTCGGCCCAAAGACAATGGGGTTGTTCTACGTGCTGCGCCCGCTGCTGCAGGAGCAGCGGAATCATCCCGCTCCTTTCCAGCTCGAGGGACTCAAGATGGCGGAGGGAGGCAGGATGCAAAGACGACGTCTGGCCATCGTGATGGCGTGTGTGCCGATTGCGGCGGTCGTTTCCTATTTTCTCGCCACCATCTTCATCGGCTACGGCACGGGGATGTCATCCGGGCGCACTCACGTCTTCCAGGTCGCCCTCGGCGCATGGGCCACCGAAGAACTGAGGAGCGCTCTGGCGAATCCGGCCGCCGTGAACCCTTCCGCGGCCTCTGCTATCGGCATATCCGTCGTGGTGACTTCGGTGTTGTACTTCCTCAAGCTGCGCTTCTATTGGTGGCCGCTGCACCCGGTGGCCTATCCCATTGCCATGTCCAATACGATCGCGAGCATTACACCGGCGCTGTTCGTCACGTGGCTGACCAAGGGCCTTCTGCTGCGGTATGGGGGCCTTCGCGCACACCGCCTGGCTCTTCCGTTCTTCCTCGGACTGATAGTCGGAGACGCCCTGAAGGCCGTCGTTGCGACCGTCCTATTTGAGCTTCTGGGGACAGGCGCTGCGTGGAATCCCTACGGGTGATTTGCCATGGCCTCAGAGGCCGGGAGGTCACAGGCAGACGGGCGCAAAACAAGCAATACAGCACGGTCCAGACGGACCTCGGGGAGAACACATAGTGGCGCAGCATCGCCAATGAACCGACGCGACTTCATCAGACTCGGACTCGGTCTGTCTGCCGCCCTGACAGCCGGAGCGAGCGCTGCTCTCTCCGCGCGAGTCCCGGACGGTCTGCGTCAGCGGCCCGAGAAAGGAGAGGCGATGCCCGAGAGCAAGACGCCAGGAATCCGCGGCTACCTGCTCCACCTCACCCACTACGACCCACATTGGGTCAGCAAGAAGGCTGAGGAGAAGCCCTTCGACCTTGATGTCGGACTCGAAATCGTTGCAGCGCTCGACAGAGAGGGCTTCAACCTACTTGCCATCGACTGCGCCGACGCCGTCCAGTATCGGTCTCATCCCGAGCTCGCCCGGCAGTATACGGCCCCAATGAAGAACCTGGAGACGCTCGCCGCCGCCGCCCGCGACTGTGGCCTCGACGTGATGCCGAAGCTCAACTTCTCCCGCAGCTATTGGCACCACCACAACGACTGGATGCTCGGCCCCGACGAGCAATGGCACCAACACTTCGACGACGACGCCTACTGGCGGAAAGCCTTCGAGCTCATCGACGAACTGATTGCCGTCTGCCGTCCAAAGCGGCTTTTCCATGTCGGCATGGATGAGGACCATGACCGGTCGTACACCCAGTACATCGCGGCAATCAAGCGTCTTCACTCCGGTCTGAGTGAGCGCGATCTCCGCGTCGTCATCTGGAACGACACGGCCGTCAGCTGGCCAACGGGACACATCCACCACGAGAAGTCTCTCGCCGCGGAAAAGAAGATACCTAAGGACATCGTCCACGTCCTCTGGGACTACGGATCCGTGCCTACCGATGCGATCCAGCGAATATGCGAGCAGGGATTTGAGCTCTGGGGAGCGCCGGGATTCCGCAGTCCGGAGCAGGTCAGCAAGTTCCGCGACACCGTTCTGCGCTGGGGGGGACCCGGCTTGCTCATGACGACGTGGTCGCACTGCAATGAGTCGAATCGACAGTGGCTGCTCGACAGCATCCGGGAGGTAGGTCCCATCTACCGAGGCGAGGCGTAACAGCTCGAGGCAGACTGAGCAGCTCCCGCCTCCTGTGCGCCCCAGAAATCCTATCCGGGCGTTTCTGGGGCGGTCTCACCGACGCCCGACAAGGACCGACGGTTCCATCACCGCGTGACTGTCACAGGACAGTCTCCCCCTACACGGTCTCATTCCGCCCGAATGCCTCAACGATCTCCCTCGCGGCCTCCGTAGTGTCCCAAAACTAATCTGAGGCAAGCAGGAAGCCGGGAGCATCGGGCTCTCGTCGTCCTGGGAGTTGACTTTTGGCCATGGCTGCGGCATCCTTTCTGCCATGTTCTGGTATGTGATCTTGATGCTGTTGTCTCCCCTCTACCTGACGTTCGGGCTGGTGTTCCGCAGCGAACAAGCGCGCTTGATACTGGCCCTCTCCCAGCAGGTGCTGATCCTGCAACGGCAGCTGGGCAAGCGGCCCTCGCTCATCCCAGCCGAACGACTGGCGCTGGTGCTATCGAGTCTACTTTTGGGCAAGGCGAAGCTGGCAGAGGCACTGAGGATCGTGAAGCCGGAGACGCTGGTGGGCTGGCATCGGGCGATCGTGCGGCGGCACTGGAGGTTGCTGTCCAGGCGGAAAGCTGGCCGTCCTCCGGAGATCACCCCGGAGATGGAGCAGTGGGTGCTGCGCATCGCCCGGGAGAACCGGTGGATGGGCTACGGCAAGATCGCCGGGAAGATGCGCAAGCTGGGCTTCGTGCGCTTTGGCCGGAGCAGCGTGGCTCGCATCCTGAAGCAGCACGGACTCACTCCCGAGCGCCGACTCAGCTTCGGTCTGGGATGGCTGCAGTTCCTCACACACTACGGTCGCTTCATCTGGGCCAGTGACTTCTGCACGGTCACCACGGCAACGCTGACCACCTACTACCTCGTCTTCTTCCTGGAGATCGGCACCCGGCGGATCATCCACTGGGACGTCTCCACCTCCCCGGATGAGGCGTGGATGTCCCAGCAGTTCTGCAACCTGTCAGTGGTCAGCGACGACCTGCCGCGGTATCTGATCCACGACCGGGACAGCAAGTATACGCGCTACGCTGACTCTCTGCTGGAGGAGGCGGGCACCAAGGCGATCCGACTGCCGGTGCGCTCCCCCGATCTGAACGCCTATGCGGAACGGTGGATTCGCAGCCTGCGACAGGAGTGCTTGGATCGGATCATCATCCTCAACGAAGCCCATCTGCGCTGGGTGCTAAGAGAGTACGTCCACTACTACAACCAGCGCCGGCCCCACCAAGCGCTGCAGCACCTGCCGCCGGAGGCCCCGCAGGCGTATCCGTGCCAGGGGCAGATCGTTGCCCGCCCGGTGCTGGGCGGCCTCATCAACGACTACGGCCGCCTCCCCGCTTGACAGAGTGCCGTCTCCGCTACACCGTCGGAGGCTGCTCGCGCGCGCCCGAGGTGGCCTCCTAGCGCTGATCGTGCCAGCCGTCGACGACGCGCGAGCCGTCCGAGACAGCACCAACCAACCATAGCAGAGCGCAGGTCCACCGGTGAACCTGCCGAACTTACCTCCGGATGAGTTCTGGGACACTACGGCTGGAGAACGCGGCTTCCATCGCCGGGATGCTATTGACGACCGAGGCGCTCATAGCCGAGAAGCCGGAGAAGGAAGCGCCGCCACCCATGCCGCAGGGAGGACCCGGCGGAGGTGGAATGCCGCCGATGATGTAACCTCATCAGCCTCAGGCTGGTATGTGATCGGGCGGGGGCGGCGATGGCCGCCCCCGCCTCGCGTCAGCCCTGATGCGGGTGTCGACCCCCCGTGAGACCGCTTTGAGGGCACTTTGGGGCACGGATGAGTTTCTGGACACCACGGGGACCTTCTCAGCCGACGTCTCGACCGGATGACGATGAGACGTATATCGTGTACCTGTGCGACGTCCTGCTCTGGCAACGAGCCTCCCGTCAACACCATTTTCAGTTCCTGACCGCGGATTCTAGCGTGCCGCTGCCAGTTGATGCGTACTACCCCTCGCTACATCTCGTTGTGGAGTACCGGGAGCGGCAACACACGGAGGATGTGCCCTTCTTCGACCGCCGTCCCACCGTGAGCGGAGTTCCCCGAGGAGAGCAGCCAGCGCTTTACGACCAACGTCGCCGCGAAGTTGTCAGTCGGCATCGAAGACTGACCCACCATCGGCGTCCGAGAATGCCCCGCCCCGGTCTGCATGAGCTTGGCCCACATTGACCTCTGAATGCCCTATCTCGATCTCCCTTATGGGTCAGTTTTCGACGCCGATTACCCCTCTAGGTGGGTCATTATTGCACGCCGACTAACAACTCTTTGAGGGGCGGAAACAGATACCGACTTTCACGGCGGTCAGGGACAAGGCTGTCGTTAGCCCGTTGGAGACAGTCTTGAGTGAGCTCAAGAGTCGCGAGCTGGCGCCGCTCCCTCCCGCACCTCCTGCCCCGCTCGCCCTTGATGCCTTTGGTGAGGAGCTTTTCACTCGGGGTGTTCCGAACGAGGCGATCGACAGGGTGTTACTCGCGATCCAGAGACAGCGCCGTCTTTCGCGCTGGTATGCTCAGTTAGGGCCCGAAGCTCATCGACCAACGGAGCACGAAGTCGTAGCTCACATGATTCTGCCTCTCTTGCTCGCCCTGGGCTGGTCTGAGCAGCTACTCGCCGTGGAGTGGCGAAAGATCGACCTCGCTGGATTCTGGGGTACCCCTACCACTAAGGAGCGCTGTGTTCTCGTATGTGAGGCCAAGGTCTTGGGACACGGACTTCAGAACGTCTTCGTGCAAGCCGTGAGCTACGTGCACAAGCTGGGGCTGACAAAGGTCCGGAAGATCCTGCTGACCGACGGACCACGGCTCTACCTTTACGAGCGCCAGGGAAGCGAGTGGAGCGAGACGCCCGTCGGGTACCTGAACTCACACCTCATCCGCACGAATCACCTGGCCCCGGCTGGCACGAACGCCGTGGACACCGTTGTAGCTCTGACGCCCGCGGGAGTCATGCGGCCTGTGCGAGACGACGGCTGAGGCGGTAGCACCAAGTGCAGCCCAGCGCACATGCTCCCTGTTGGGGCAGCTGCGGTTGGATGGATCAAGGCGCTACGTATGCACCTCTAGAGAGCCTTCGTCACCCACGTGACCAGCTGCTCGTGAGCGTTCGGTGGGATGTCCGCACTACCTACCGTCAATGACACCAGTCTCTCCGGCCGCCCCGCAACTTTAACCTGGAGGCCGTCTAGGTCATGCTGGCCGAGGAGGCTTTCGAAGTCCGGCTCGATCCCGGGTCTCAAGGCTAGCTGCCACTTCTTCTCGGCGATGCGAATCAGGCAGTAGTCAACAGGGTGATGCTGGAAGACCTTGCCGCCGAGGTAGATCCCAGGTCTTTCCGATGTGTCGTACACTGCGAGTTGCTTGCCGCCAGTTGTGGTTACGGTGCGCGGCTCGGCGGCCAGGATCTCTTCGGCCAGTCTCTCGAGGCGCACTTGCTCTGCTATCCGCGCCATATCATCTGACGTGAACTCCCCCTCGAATGCCAGCCGGTCCAATACATCCCGCTCACACTTCCCGATGTAGCTGGACAGCAGGCGGAACCAGTTCCGCTCCCATTCAGTTCCCCTCTCGCTGGCATAGCAGATCCGCCCGATCTGCTCGCAGTATGGATTCTCGAGCTTCAACCAGCGGCCGAGGAGTACGCCGGCCGGAGTTCTCAACGACTTGTTGTACTCGACATGGACACAGCACTGGCGCACCCGGTCGACGAGCCCCGCAGGCCAGGGATGATGGTCGATCCAATACACTTCGGTTCCGGCTTCCGTCAGCGCCTCAATGACAGTGGCTGCGCTGTCACTGGCCGGGATGTCGGTGACATACACGCGCTTGGGGCGAGCACCGGCATTAAGGAGCTGCCGCAGGTGTCTTGCGATCCAGTTCGCGTTGGAGAAGACGAGCTTGCACTTGCCCTGCTCCCGCCGGATCAGTTGCGCGGCGCAGGTCATGCCATCAACGTCGCCGTGGGTGATGATGGCCGCTGGCGCCGTGGCGTCCGCTCCTACGCGGACACGCGGTGCGTCCGACTCCCGATCGGCCCCGCCCATCAGATGCCTCGCAGGAGAGTGCGTGCCGTCAGATTGCGGGGATCGCCGACGACAGCGATATCAGCGACGGATAGATGACCATCTGCCGTGCCCCGGCATAGACTGTCGATAAGCGGCCTCAGCTCCTCTCTCTTTTGCCGTTGGTCGAAGCCGAAGATGAGCAGGCGCGGACGGTCGTAGACTTCGGTGATCTGGGTGCCGGACAGCTGCCTGAGCCTATTCCGGAAGAACCTCCCCCGAAGCTTCCCGGATAGGGCAAGGACGTGCTGATAGGCGCAGATGATGTCATCGCGGTCCTGGCGCACCCAGTTGCGGTAGTCCTTCACTTGGTCAAGCACGGAAGGACGGGATCCGTTTCGGAGTTCCGGACTGGAGAGGAGTTTGGCTTCGCTCATCACGAGCTGTCCGGAGGGCGCAAGAGCCACGAGATCGACACGGCCGGTTCGGCCTCGGCGTGCGCCGCCCTTGGCCCAGCTGAAGGCCGCCTCCATGTCGACGATCTCTGGCAGCTGCGCGGCGACGATGTTCTCGCCCATGCGCTCCGGATGGGCAAAGCGCTTGATCCGATTCTTGATGTCCGGGTAGTACTTGGCGAGGCCGTCCGTGCCGCAGACGAACTCGACCTTCGGGGTACTGTCTGAGGTCAGCTCTACATATGCTTTGGGGCTGCGCCGGATCAGGTACTCCTCATGGATACTGCACGTGATCCCCTGCCTGGAGCTGTGTCCCACACGTAGCAAGGATCCTCCCGCTACATAGGCGTTCAGGTAGCCATTGCGTATAGCGATGAAGGCAGCCGGGTCATCGACGACGCGTCGCCACCAGGAGCCGGGGTGATCGTAGCACTCGTTGAGCGCCCGAACGAAGGCATCGCTGACATGTCGCTTGAAGGCCATCGGTGTGCCCCCTTTACCTGTACTGTAGCCGCGGCCAAGGCGTTGGTCAATTGGCTGCCGGAGAACCTCCAATCGCGCCTGAGTGTCGGGAGGCTGTCAGACCTCCACTAACCGGATCGCGGCTTGTTGTCTCAGTGCCACCACGGCTTGGGACGCCCTGTGTGGAGGATGCGCTGTCTGCGGCCCGAGCAGGAGTCGAGGAGGGCCTGGTGCCCGGCGGCGGGGTCACCTTCCTGAACATCATCCCGGAGCTGGACAAGGTGCGCGAGAAGGCCCGGGGCGAG
>SDBT01014216.1_pt1 | contig 12704 bp, 12 predicted proteins | sample 2277101 | NCBI WGS metagenome assembly SDBT01 (sample SAMN10404973, study PRJNA504765) | marine sediment metagenome | isolation source: marine sediment core GS10_PC15, 103 cmbsf | place: Arctic Ocean: Southern Knipovich Ridge | collected 2010 | reverse complement strand
ATTTATTTTCTTTCCATCTTAATCTTTCTTGATAGTATCTTATTTTCGTTTGGATAGTTTGGAGCATCCCATGGAAACCTTTCTCCTTTTTGCCAACTTTTCCATCTGTCAAAATCTTCCTTTACCATCAGCTCCACAAGTTCCTCAAATTTGACTTTGGGTTCCCAGCCTAATTTTTCTTTGGCTTTTAAATTGTCTCCTTTCAAAATATTAACATCCAATGGTCTGAAAAATCTTTTATCTACCTTTACATAATCCTGCCAGTTTAAATTTAATTTAGCAAATGCGTATTTAACAAATTCTTCTACGGAATGTGTCTCATTTGTAGCTATGACATAATCGCCTGGTTTATCCTGTTGTAACATTAGCCACATGCTTTCAACATATTCCGGGGCATAACCCCAGTCCCTTTTAGCTTTAAGATTACCTAATCTAAGCTCGTCCTGCAGACCAAGTTTTATTTTTGCAGCAGAATTTGTTATTTTCCTTGTAACAAACTCCAGACCTCTTAATGATGATTCATGGTTGAATAGAATGCCGTTACAAGTAAACATATTATAACTTTCTCTGTAAATCTTGGTAATCCAATATCCATACAACTTGGCTGCCGCATAAGGACTGACAGGTTTAAATGGTGTCTGCTCGTTTTGCGGCGGAGTATTTTTGTTTCCATATAGTTCGCTTGTTGATGCTTGATAAAATTTTATATCAGGATTGATGTGTCTGACGGATTCCAAAGCTTTTATCACACCTAACCCGGTTACGGTTCCTGCTCCAATTGGTTGTTCAAAAGAAGCTCCAACAAAGCTTTGTGCAGCCAGATGATATAGTTCATTTGGCTCAGAAATCTTTATTGCCTCAATTATGGATGAATTGTCGATAAGGTCTCCAGGAATTATATTCACTTCATCAAATATTTCCAAATATTGTAGTCTCCAAAAATTCGGGGTCGATAACCTTCTGTACATCCCGTAAACCTTATAACCCTTTTCTAAAAGAAATTTTGCTAAATAAGAGCCATCCTGCCCGGTTATTCCTGTTATTAAAGCTGTCTTCATTTTATATCACCTTATTTTATTAATTTAGCCCTTCAGGGCGAAGTAGATTCAATATAATAAATTGACCCATCAGCCCCCTTTGTAAGGAGTTGAAGTGGCAATTGCTCTTTGAGTTCTTCATCCGACGGTAAATACCAACGCCAACGCAGAGCATTTAAATAGACCAAAAAACCCCCCTGATTTTCAAGTTGTTCTCCCATCAAGATCAACTGAGATGAATAGTTTTCGTTAGTTAATCGAGAGGAAGCATTCACTTTCTCTGGAATCATGTCTGCGGGTTTCCCGGTTAGTATATAGATAGCATCATGTCCATTTGAATAAATAGGGATTCCAGAAGGGAGCTCTCTAACCTCTCTAATAATTTCAGAATGATGCCATGCTTTGCTTGCGTATCCCTGCCCGTCACTATGGTTACTCATGATCCAGATTATTCCATTGAGTGTATAGGTCAATATCATAATTATTACTAACGTTAAAAAGACTAATCGTAGTGAAAGTGTTTTATTTTTTATATTTTGCGACCTTTGTGCCAGGAAAAAAATTAGGATTAAGGCTGAAACATAAACGGGTGATAGAATGCGGTAGTCCAACTTTAAATATACATCAAAAAATAAGATTGTTACAATTAAAAAAACCAGATAGATGATAATGAAAGTAACTAATATCTTAAAGATTTTTACATTATTTTGTTTTATCGAACGGTTTTCATCCCGGTTCCTTTTCAATAGCCTAAATAAAACTGTTAAAATAACCATAATCACCATTTCAACAATTAACAAAATGACCCTACTGATAACCGGAATTCCTTCGGGTGATATCCACCCTGCAAGAGTCTCTAAGGCGTACCCAACATGACGTAAGGTGATCGGATGGAAAATCATTTGTCGGCCTGTACCTGTAGTATTTCCTGCTACATATAAGTTTCTAACGACCCAAAGCGCCAGAGGAAGAAAGCCAATAATACTCCAAATAAAGGTAGTGAAGATTTTTCTAATAAAAGACTTTCTAATAAATAGGAGTATTACTACGATTCCAGTAATGAGTAATGCGAACCCGGCATATCTGACAAGGGAGGCTGCTGCCATTAAACTGGAAGAAGCTATTAGAAGTAATAGTTTCGGAGTCACAATATATTTTGTTAACAGAAATAATCCCATAAGGCCAAAGAAAATAAACAACGGCTCTGTCCAGGCCATCGAATGGATACGCAGCATGTCTACAGAGATTAACATGAAAAACGAACCTAATAAACTCCAGATATAGTCTTTGGTGTATCTATTTATTACTAGGCCAACCAATAAAATATTAGCTCCAAACATAAAAGCATTAAGCCACCTGGCCCCGTTCAGTGGATCTATGCCAAAGATACCAATCAAAGCCAGTATGGTAGGATATAGTGGTGGGAAGTTGGTCGTGAGAGCTGATTGGTTAACACTCGATGGTGGGGTTAGTCCGTTTCCATTCAAAAAATTACGGGCAACTCCAATATAATGGACAGAGTCAGGAGAGAGGCCTATACCCCATTTTGTAACGAATAGCAAGAGGCCAATCCCTATTATAGCAAACACAATAGGAAATAAAATAGAGTCTTTTTTGATCTTTAGAGAGGTCAAAGTTAATCTGGCCACCTTCTAAATCTCCTAAGTGTGATATCCCCAATCCTTCCTTTTATTAAATTAAAATGGAGAAAAAAAATTGTAATTAATTCAACTCAAGTTAATAAAAGAGGAATAATAAGAAAAGAATAAAAGAACTGCAATACCGTCCTTCCATACGGGGAGATTTTTTGACATTTATTCATTATTATTGACTAAAATCTATAAACTTGCGTATTCTTATGTCATTTCAAATGTTATATGTAAATGCATTATGCAATTGTACAATATTTAATCACATTTAAAATATCCATTATCAGCTTATTTATTCCAACAAAAACAAAGAAATATTTTTGAGGTCTCACTAACACCTACATTTTTAAAATTATTCGTGTATCTTTTCAAGATCTTTTTTGAAATCAATTTCCACACACATGCAGTCAGAAATATCTTCAGGGTAGAATACTACACCATTCTCGATAGCTATTTCCATTCCTTTTTCAAAATAATCGTGATCATTACATTTTTTTAAACTATCGAGAAAAGGCCTAAAATCAGGTTTAGCGATTTTATTCACGCCTACCGCCTCACCTTCGGCCTGTTTTACCTTTTTTGAGATTTCAACAATTTTACCCGAGGGGTCCGTTTTGTATTTTACCTCCTCTTCTCCGCAGGCTTTTTTATCTACAGCAATTACATTTCCGCCTTTATTAATAATTCTACTGATAACATCGCTTTCCAAATATACATCACCGTTCAGCCATAAAACGTCACCCTTCTCAACGCTTTCAAGCCCCATTATTAAACTCTGCGATGTATTAGTAATGTGGTAGAACGGATTATAACAGTATAATACATCGGGGTATTCTTCCATGAGTATTTCTTTTTTAAAACCAACAATAACAATGATTTCATTTATTTTGTTTTCTTTAAGCAGCTTGATTTGATTTTCAATGATAGTTAAACCCGACGGTAATTTGGTCAAAGGTTTTGGCAGTTTCTTACCCAATCGGCTCCCAATCCCTGCGGCAAGAATGATCGCTTTCAAAGTTCCCCCCTGTATTGTGCTATTGATAACCTTACTGAATTGATGTTCGCATACAGTTTCGTATTTTTACCGGAAATATTGTAAATTGTAGATCTTTTTGTACAGCTCACATGTGTTCAACAAATCTTCGTGTTTACCAACTTCAACTATCTTACCTTTTTCAATTACAAGGATTTTTTTTGCGTGCGCGATGGTTGAAAGCCGGTGAGCAATGGTTATCGTGGTCCTGTTTTCCATAAGCTTATTTACCGCAAGCTGAATGTAGTGCTCGGACTCAGAGTCCAACGCGGACGTGGCCTCATCCAGTATTAATATTTGTGGGTTCATCAAAATTGTGCGGGCGATTGCTACACGCTGCTTTTGGCCGCCAGATAGTCTTACGCCTTTTTCACCAACCTGAGTGTTGAATTGATCCGGTAAATTCATAATAAAATCGTATGCATAGGCCATCTTCGCGGCTTCAATGATTTCTTCATCGGTCGCATCCTTTTTAGGGTATTTTATGTTTTCAGCGATTGTTGTGTTAAAAAGTATCACATTCTGTGATACTATTCCAATTTGAGACCTGAGTGAATAAAGAGCGTAGTCTTTTACGGAAAAATCATCAACAAGTATGTTTCCACTTGAGCAGTCATAAAACCTTGGGATTAGATTTGCTATGGTGGTTTTCCCTCCGCCTGACGGTCCAACAAGTGCAACTATTTCCCCTTTTTCGACAATAAAACTGATATTGTGCAAAATCTTTTTTGATGGTTCGTAGGAAAAATCAACGTTTCTAAATTCCACCTTCCCTTTTATGTCCCTTGTTATTGGATTTTCTTCTTCGATTATTTTTGGTTTTTTTGCAAGTATCGAAGTTACCCTTTCTATTGGAGCAGATACAATTTTGAAGTTTGCAATATATCTTGGTATTTTAAAACCGGGTACTGCCATTATCCCGAGCAATACCAGATACTCAGCCAGTTTTTGCGCACTCCACATTTCCCTGACTATAAAAAGACTGCCGATTCCGACAAGACCGATAACAAACAAGTAAATTATTACCTCATTTAACGGACCAAATATATCCGAAAGCCGGGCTAAATGTAAGAATGTTTTTTTATATCCTTTAGTGTTTATTTTAAAATTCTCAATTTCGTATTCTTCCTGGGCGAAAGCTTTAACTACTTCAATGCCCGTAAGTGTTTCATGTATATTTGTTGAAAGATCCGAAAGATTCCTGCGCAGTTTTTTGCTCGCGAGCCGCATTTTGTTGCCAATTAATGTAATTACCAGGTAAAGAAAAGGTAAGATAGCAAAACAAACGAGAGTTAACATCCAGTTAAGAAGGGAAAGCCTCACCGTTATTATAATCAGCATAATGATGCTGTTGAAAAAGCCGATTATGCCGCCAAATAAATCTATTCTTATCCTTTCAATATCGTTAATCCCGATTGACAGAATGTCACCCGTTTTATTTTGTGTAAAAAAATCGATATCAAGCACCATTAAGTGAGTGAACAGTGTATCCCTGACCCTTTTATTGGCTGAATGTGCAATTATTCTCATACCGTATCTTCTTATAAAACTTAAGAAGGCTTTCAGGACAATAATGGCAATCGCAAAATAAAAATATTTAAATAGAAGTTGTATATTTTCAGGATTTATCAGCCCAAAAAGAAACCTTGTACTAACACCTGGAAGAAGAGTGTAAGCATAATTTTGGCTGAAACCCAACACCAGGACCCCGAACAACCCCCAGATGTAAGGTTTTAAAAATGAGAGAGCCCATTTCATATCCTCATTGATGATCTTTTTTTTCATTCATTCTACCTTTTTATCCATGAGGTCAGTCAGCGCAGCTTTAAACCTTGCAGCGGATTTACCATCAAAATCATAAAATATCTGTTTTAAGGCGCTTTCCCTTTCTATTTTAGACATTTCAGGATTGTCCAGATTCTTCTTTACAACATCTAATATATCACATTTATTCTCTATTACGTCTCCGCAGCGCCATATCCACCTGTGCTCTTTTGGAATTTTATCTTTCGGTTTAGGACTTATAAAAACAATCGGCTTATCAAAGGGTAAATATTCATGTGATACCGATGATATATCCGTGATCATGAGATCGGAAACGGCCATAAAAGGCAATATATCAATACTTCTGGGAAATATAAAACAATTTTTACCTTTTATTATATAAGCTTTCAATATTTCCCAGGGCCTCTGCCTGAGAATATCGACATGAGGTTTGACAATAACGTTATAGTTCCTGAGGCTTCTTAATATTTGAATGCCATATCCTGGAAATGAAGAGTATTTGTTTGGATCGACCCATGTAGGGGAAAAGAGCACTGTCTTTTTTGAAGTGTCGATCCCTATCTTATGACCAAAAGCCATTCTGTCAAAATCCGAATGGAGAAACGAATCTATCTTGGGATATCCGATAACCGCTATTCTGTCAGGCACCGAAAGCTCTTTTTCTATGATTTCTTCCTTCATTCTGGGGCCTGGGACAGTAATTAGATCATAGTTTCTTAAACTTTTGTGATAATTAAAAGGTTTATCCGATGTGCCATGAAAGATCTGAACATGTTTTAAACCGTCTATTTTTCTAAAATAATTTATAGAAAAACTGGGATGGATCAATGTATCAATAGAAAGATTATTGAAGTCTTCTATTAAATATTTATAGTTTTTATAGTATAGCACAGTAAAGTTTTTTTTACCGGATCCAATATATTTAGATAACTTTTTTTTAAACGTGATTATAGAACCACCCGTTGTACGTATAAGCGGCAGTATCGTGGGAAGATAGTGAAACGAATCTGCAATAAAAAAACCGACATTCATTGTAATAGTCTATTTCGATAATTTAATTAAAAATAATGGTCTTGTATCTTTCTGGCAGTAGCCGAGAAAATCGGCATTCAGCTGATGTTTTGAAAAAAGCTCGGTATAATATTCGATTGTGTCTATACTTCTGGTCGAATGACCTTCAAAAAAAATTATCTCCTTTGTGTATTCAATAATAAATTTAAACAAACCGTCTCTATCTTTTAACTCTTTAGTCCTGTAAACCGATAAAAAAAACGATATATCAGGGGTCTCGACCTTAAAAAGCTCTCTGATCTTTATATCGAAATCATAATCATTAAAATCAATGATCTGATAATCAACTGTATTTATCTTGAGCAATTTACGGATTTGGATTGCGGTACTTATTGTATCTTCCTGAGAATCCATACCGATCACATTTTTTGCACCCGCCTGCGCCGCTTTTACGGAAGTCTGCCCTAAATTGCACCCATAATCCGCGACTACTTTATCCTTGCAGAGGGAGAAGTCCAAATATTTATACCTGAGCCCATCATTCCTCCGCCCTTTAATACCAAGCTCACTAAAACTCTGATAAGAAGGGAACCATCCTAATCTCCTGATCTTTTTTTTTATCTTTTTCAACTCTTTTTTCCCATTATGCTCAAATTGTTCCATATGTACCATTTTAACAACAAAATTGTAAATGACTTATAGCAACATCAAGATCGTTATTTTTCATCCGCTATTTTGGAGCAAAAAAGAAATTCAATGTCACCGATCTCACGCAGCCTGGAGAGCTCACCTATAAAGTTATTATATGATTCTCTAATACCGTTTTTATTGAAATTTTGAGCGTGAGCATGGTAGTACACAATATCATTCTTTTGGGGTACCTGCGGTTTCCCGTAAAAATAATCCTCTGTTTGAATATACCTCTTATTTAGGTTCTCTAAATCATTCCATACTATCACCCGTTTATCCGGAAATGTTTTAACTTTCTTATTGGAAAACAATAGATAATTAAGTTCAGAAAGGACATTTAAAGAAGAATTATTATAAATATGCCATGGAAATTTATAGCCGTTTTTAAAAGGGATGTCAGCTTTTTTTAAATATTCTATTGATGCTTTAATTTTTTTTTTCGTTATAACCCTGGGGCAGACACCGAACTCCCCTTTTAGAAACCATTTGTGTGTTAAACCATGCGGAAATACTTCTATGTTTCCGTTTTGTATCATGTCTCTAATTCTATCTAATGCCTGAGGGTAATCAGTCAACGGAACTTTATTTATATAGGGAGTTACGAAGAGCGTTACCTTAACCTTTGGAAACTCTGAAACCAGGTTCACAAGAACATCGGAGCAGTCCCATTTAGGAAAACTATGGTAGTCATCAATATCAATACATAATTTCATTTTCAAATCCGAAAATATCAAGAATACTCCCCGAGCAAACGTAGATATCACTTTTTTTATAAGTGAAAGGAATCGGGGGAGTTCGATAAAAACGTTTTTTATATCTTTTATATCCCCATGCCGATCTCTTTTTTAAATTGCTTAATCTTTCTTCCTCATTTATGACGATAAGAATACAGATATCTGCCTTTTTTAAATACAGCGCTGCTTTATAATCAAATAATAATAATACTTTGTCCTTTAATGTATCAATCAGAAAAGATAAATCTTTCCTGTTGTATTTCTTATTATCATGATCACGCAAGTCGTCAATAACAACCATCTGCTTTTTGGGAATATTTAAGAACCCTTTCTGTTTAATAATACGCGCGAGGGTCGATTTTCCACAACCTGGCCCCCCCGTAAATACAACCATACAGGACCCTTTGCTGTTTAAAGCTGCAGTAATCCTTCCGCTAATTGTTGTAATATTATTCTTATTTACACGAATGCCATTATTAATGAGTCTTTTTGTATTAAGTCTATACAACAATTTTTTTATTATGATGTTCTTTATAAATTTTACTGAAAGGTTTTGCTTCTCTATCTGTAATGTCCAGCTGTTGTTTATTATATATATCTCTGACTTATTTTATTAACTCTGAATATACCTTATCAATATTCTGTATCATTCCATCTGCATCGAATCTTGACAAAAAGCTATTAAGGGCGCTCGCAGATAATAATTTCTGAAGTTTTTTATCATTAATGAGCATCGTTAATTTTTCACAAAGATCTTTAACACTATTTTGCTCAAAAAGCACCGCGCTCTTACCATCTTCAAACATCCAGCGTACGGAGGGTATATCGGTGGTTATTATAGGGAGGCCCTTGGCCAATGCTTCAATAAGCACGAACGAGCAGCCTTCATAGGTCGTAGGTAATACAAAGACATCAAATATTTTTAAAACTCTATCACCTCGCGGTATAAAACCCGCAAAATAGACTTTATCCCCAAGACCGCTTTTTATCACCATCCTTTCAAGTCGTTTTCTATCAGGCCCGTCACCTATAAATAACAACCTGATATCACGCTCATCTTTTTGAACCAGAATTCTGAATACATCAATGAGTAAATCAAGCCTCTTAGTCTTGTTGAGCCGTCCGACATTACCGATCACCAGTGAGTGTTCCAGGTTGTATTTTTTTTTAATTTTCGCGATTAATTCTGTATCATCCCCTTCATCATTGTCATACCCGTTATACACCAAACGGACCTTCTCTGCCGGAAAGCCATTCCGTACAACGATTTTCTTTTCTTCTTCTGATATGGCGATGAGAAGGTCGGCATTGTTTTTCGCAAACCCAGCAGAAAGCCGATAATTGATGACCTTGGAAATCCGAGAGCCCTGATGCGCGTGGAGATGGAACAGCAGGGGAATCTCAGGCAGCACTTTGCGGCTGAACCGCAGAAACTCGTGACCAGCGTGAACATGGACTAAATCGATGTTCTGTTTTTTTTGAATCCCTTCCAGTTGTTTCATGTAGGTGCTAACGCCCTTAATGAAATTAAAACCAATTTGCGGAAAGTTTACGTGTGTTATATCGTATTTTAAGAACTCAGGCAAGAGTTCTCCATCAGGCGATAGAACAACGGTATTGTATTGTCTGTGAAAGCCTTTTACAAGAGATAATACCAGCTTCTCTGTCCCCCCCTGTGCCATGTAGGGCAGGACATGGACAATGGTTTTCATAGTATCCCCGGGGCAGTCCCGTTTTGAAGTACATTATTGGTAATTAAGGTTTAGTATTCATACTCTGGCACCACCTTGCTTCAGTCATACTTTTTATTTTTATGAAACAACGGATTTATTTCGCAATTTTTTATAGTTTTTTCTTGTTTCCCTTAGTTTCTCTATCCCTTCCTGCACCAGACGGAATTTTTCACTTTCATTTTCCTTTCTGAACCTCCTTCGCCACAACAAAATATGGACAAAAGCCATCAGAAGATAGACACTTGAAAATAATAAACCAAAATTTTTCCTGTAAAAATAATAGTCTGTTGCATAAAAATAAGGTTTTATCGCATTGACCGCATTTACTCTCCCCTTTTTCCTGTGATGAATAACCTTAATATCCGGGTCGAAGACGGACTTCATTCCCTTCCGTTTTGCCCTGAGAGAAAAATCAAGATCTTCATTATAAAAAAAGTAGAACTCATCGAAAAACCCGACTATATTGAATATTTCAGTTCTATACATGCAGGCAGTCGTCCCGGAAAAGTTTATTATCTGTACACCTTTAAAACTTTTTTTTGCCGCACCAAGTATTTTCAGTTTTACGGGCTGAGGTCTGCCGTCAGGGTATACAAGACAAGCCGGACTTCCTTTAGCTACAGGGTAATTATTAAGAGTATCAACCATTGATGCAATGGTCTGCGGGAAAAGCTCCACATCATCATTCAGCAGCAGTGTATAATCTGAGTCGATACCCTTCTTAATACCTACATTAAGAGCCTTTGCGAACCCGAGATTCTGCTTATTTTTTACATGATTTACATGGGGAAATCTTTTCCCTATTAGTTCCGGTGTCCCGTCACTGGAAGCATTATCTACAACTGTGATTTGTCCTTTCAGCCCTGACCGGTCAAGAGACTCTTCGACTGATTTCAAACAGCTTTCTAAAAGGTCTTTATTGTTGTAAGTTACAATGACTATATTTATAGTCGCTTTCAATTTTAATTCTCTCCTGGAATCTCTTTATACTGGCTTAAGGCCTTTCTTATCTTCCACCTGTTTCCAAGTTTCATATAATTGTAGGTTATATTCCATTTTCCTTTTCTCCAGCGGTTTTTCAGCAAATCGTCAAGTTCCTCAAATTTCCTTCTCCCCCTGCTTCTGTAATTAGGATTTGTTGTAAACCCTCCGATGTGGACAGCACAGGGTGTCCTGGACATGGCACAGGAATACTTTTTCTTAAACCTTTTTATATATTGCGGCTCCGTCCTGTGTACGTCTTCAGAAACATATTTATATTCCCTTCCAAATTGGGCAAACTCTCCCACGACTTCATAAGCTTTTCGTGACATTACTGACGGATTATTTGTATAGTTTCCAACCCCGGCACCTACTTTATACTTTACAAGCCCCAGTGGAAGATTTTCAGGTTTTTTGTGTACATGCTCTCCCCTCTCATCTTTTTCAAACATCAAAACGCCTTTTTCCATCCAGTCAGATCTATAAAAGAAAAACCAGTCATTTTCCAGATTAAAAAAATATGCACCGGCTGCCTCATGCCGAGCCTGATTCATGGCATATCCCAAACCCATGTTTTCTTTATTTAAAATCTTTTTATCAATGAATAATAGTGATTTTAAATACTCCGCAACTTCAGGAACAGACCCGTTGTCAACAGCGATATATTCAAGATTGGGATATGTACACGCATCTCTGAATGAATCCAGAGTTTTTTTTAAATAATCAAGCCTGTTAAAACTCAAAATGCACACGCTTATAAGCGGCCATTTTTTTCCCATGAGCAGCTGAACCTGTACTTATATTTCGCTTTTTACTAATACTTTGAAATTATCCTGATGACATTGATGGATATAAATTGTAATATAATTCTAATGAAATTAATTATCAATTTTCTTGAAATACTTTCTGTACCGGCGTAGAGTTGGGAAAAGTCGGTACCATATATTCCTTAAAAGCTTTAAGGCTTTCCATGAAAATATGCTATTTTATTGAACATTCTTTACATTACATTCCTATTATTCTGCCCTTAATTCAAAAAACCGGAGGCACAATAATATCACATGTTAAAAATACAGAGAAATGTTTAAAACATAAGCCGGTCAACTTTGACATTCTATACTATAAAAACGAAAATCGGCTTTTAAGTGATTTTCGAAATTTACCATTTGAAATAATTGTTCATCCCGGTTTTTCAATTGAACTTTTCAGAAAAGTTCCCGGACTTAAACACGTTCAGATCTTCCACGGTACCTCAGATAAACCCTATAACTACGACAAAACCCTCCAATACTACGATCTTATTATTGCACCTGGGCCTCTCATGAAAGAGGAGATTATAAATAGAAATCTTGCTGAAGAAAAAAAAATAAAGATAACAGGGTATCCTAAAATCGACGCGTTCTTACATTCGGAGTTCGATACTCAATCCTTCCGGAAAAACCTCGGGTTCAATAAAGATAAAAAAGTAATTCTTTATGCGCCAACATGGAATGACCCGGAAAGATACTCCTCCTTCAGAAAATACATCATTCCGCTCTTGAGAGACCTAAAAGAGTATTATCTTATCGTAAAACCTCACGCGAATATATTGCGGGACAGGCCCTGGCAGCTACTGAAGGCGTATTTAAAAAAAGAGAGGAACACGGTTATTTTCCCGAAAGCTGCCAGCATACTTCCTTTTATGGCCGTCTCCGATATGCTCATTACGGATATTTCATCTGTATCCCATGAGTATCTTACGTTCGATAAGCCAATGATTTTTTTATGCCCAAAGCAAAAGGAATCCATTCCCGAGGAACATATATGGATATTTCAGTGTGGTGATATAATAGAAAGGGAAAGAAATATATTAACCACAGTACAAGCGAATTTTGAGCACCCGGATAGATACCGTAAACATCGCGAATATGCATTAAAACGGATTTTTTATAAGTTCGATGGAAAGTCGCCTGACAGATTCATGCAGGCCCTTACGGAGCTTTGAACATAAGCCTTAAATCCGGCAATTTTAAGCAATCGCGGCCACTTTTTTTAATAACCCCCTATTTCTC
>SDBT01014215.1_pt1 | contig 12704 bp, 10 predicted proteins | sample 2277101 | NCBI WGS metagenome assembly SDBT01 (sample SAMN10404973, study PRJNA504765) | marine sediment metagenome | isolation source: marine sediment core GS10_PC15, 103 cmbsf | place: Arctic Ocean: Southern Knipovich Ridge | collected 2010 | reverse complement strand
GTTAACAGTAGATGATTTCACTTTAAGGCTTCTTCCTGAAAATCCATCAGAAGTCGGGGACTTGATAGTATGGAGGGATTTAACAGTTGCCAACACTATCGACAGCGGTGCAATAACGGCGACGGCAGCGACTATCGGTGATGGCACAAACGAAACGGCAATATCAGCTACCGGCTTACAGACAATGGCAGGTACGGCAAGGGTACTAATAGATGTTGACTTTGAGCCGGATGCAGTTAAAAAAGGTGGTGTTGGTCCCGGTGACAGTGATGAGGATGGGTTTTCTATCCACGATTACGACCCTACAAATGATGAAAGTATAAAGCTTCATTGGGAGGTGCCACATGATTACGCATCGGCAGGCACCGTCCATATTCATTTCGATTGGTTCGTAGATACCGCTCCAACGACCGCTAAAAATGTAACCTGGGGTGTAGAATACAAAAAAAAATCAATCGGGGACAACTTTGGCTTTACGGGAACAACTACAGCAATAGTTAATCAGGCTATTACTACTGGAACTACCGCTAATGATAAAAAGACGCATGTTACCGCAGAAATATCATTAATAACTACAGGTTTTGAACCGGGCGATTTTGTTCTTATGCGGCTCTTCAGGGACGCTGATGCCTCTGAGGACGGGGCAACAGATGATTTTGGGAGTGACGTAAGAATATTCGATTACCATTTGGAATATTTATCAGATAAATTGGGAGAAAGTATATAGGAGATTAAGCGGATATGGTTTTTAAAATACCACTTATCGAACAAACCCAGCTGCCGCCGTCACGGGCGGGCATCGCCAAGCCGGATTTCTCCACGGCCGACAGGAGCGGGGAAATAAACTTCGGCGCCTCGCTTGCCAAATTCGGAGGTGAAATATTCGAAGAGAATGTCAGGGCAAGGGCGGTAAACGAACAGCACGAATTCATGGGCGCCGTGAATACCGCACAGCAGCAGTGGGCGGGGTTCGTGGCCAATAACCCCGGCACCTCATTTGCGGACCTGCAGAAAGAACGCGACAAGATGATGACCTCGATAGCAAATGCAGGGCAAAAGGTCACTACCGGAATAGCTAAGAACTGGACGACGAACTGGTTTGTCGCCAATAAGAACAGGTTGTACGAAAAAACGCAGGCGACGATGGACGGTATTGTGGCTAAACAGGAATTCGCACGGTTCGAGGCAACTGAAAAACAGCTTATAAAAAGAGGCGACAGGTCAGGACTGGATGACCTTTATGATAAGATGAGCGGTGCCAAGGGTATCGGGTTCGATGAGCAGGCCGGCGATACAGATGTGGACCCGGGTGGAAGGGTGCGGCAGCAGCCGGGACAGGTACCTGCGGGGGCGCCAGGTCAACAGCCCGGTGAACTGGTATCCAGCGGTGGGCAAAAACTGCTGAGTGCCGAGCAGGCGGCTGTCCGTAAAGAAGCGGCGTTTGCGGTGATAGATGCCGAGCAGGCAAAGACCCTGCTCGATGACCAACTAACGGCGATAGTACAAACGGAAGGCTGGGAGGCAGGGTTCAAGTGGCTCAGCGACGAGAAAAATGTGCGGAAACTGTTCACAGATTTCGGGATACCACTCAAAGATATTAACGCGGCAACCAATATCGCAAAGGCGAGAATGAAGGAACGCCAGGCGGAAGAAAAAATTGCCACAAACAGGAGGAGAGAGAAACAAAACCAGGTTATCCTTGACACCATCGAATCAGAAGAACCATTCGATATTAATTCTCTTATAGCGACAAGTCCCGATCTGAGCGTGGATGACCAGATAGCATGGCTGAAATACTCGGAAGATCATAATAAGGCAATACTGGAAGATGACATCGCCAACAGTCCTGTAAACCTTTTTGATCCGCTTGTTAATGAGCAACTGCTTTTCACGGCCCGGCATAATCCGAATGACCCGACAGTACAGCCCGACGCTTTGTTTGAGGTGGTTAAACTTGGCAGGACTACTACAAAGGACGGTAAAATTGTACCCGGCGGGATAACAACTGCGCAAAGAACGGCTATCGAGAATGCAAGGGACGAGGCGTTAAAGGACCCAACGAAGAATCCATTGAATGATCCATCGGCTCAAAGAGCACAGGCAAGCATTGGGAGATTGCGACAAAATGAGATACGATTTGAACTTGGCGGGCCAGTCAGGGTGGGTAACGAAGAGGACTTTGTTAAGGCAAGAGAAATTGAGGATAAATATCTAAAGATAGGCAACGATCTTGATAAGGCAATACTTGATGCTGTAAAAGCAGAAAAGCCTTTAACAGGTGAACAGATAGAGAAACAAACGCAAATTCTTGTAAGGCCTGAAATTGAGGAAATAACATTGGGGTGGCTAAGCAGGACATTACGAAAAGAATCGGGTGTACAGTTCTTTGGACTGATTAAGTCGGAGCAAACTGCACTCGTTAATAAAAAAATAAAGAGACTTCAGGAAGAGGATTTCTGGGAAACTTTAACAGAGGAGGACAAGAAGTTTATACGTGAAAGAGTGGAAAGAGGGGCAACTGTGGAAGATATTTTAAGATTGAATAACCAATGATCAGACAAGTAGTTGAAGGAAAGAAGTGTAACATTTTATTAAGAGAAGAGCGATAACAATAAACAGTAATACTAATATTTTGGGTTTAAACGGTCTCTTCCTGCAAACCAAGACAGTTTCAACAATGAAGAATATCAGGAACGCAAGCGGGGCACTAAGAAAGAAAGCAATAAATGCTATGAGGGCTATGCCAACCCAAAGCAGGATATATTGAAATTTAACCATAATCACAAAATAGTGATTGAAACCAAGGAAGTCAAGAAAAAATGGCAAGTAAGTTTGCGATAACAGAAGACGAGCCGGCGGTCTCAACAAGCAGGTTCGCAATAACAGAAGATGAGCCAATAGAACCTGTGAGCCGATTTGCGGTCCCGCAGACCGTGATCGATGGTTCGCAGGAATTGGTTACGGCTTTGCCTGATGAGGCTCGGTTATTGGCTGATGATGTGTTTTCGCTTACCAATGATCCGAACAGTGTTAAAACTGACCTTATAAATACTTCGTACTGGTCTGATAAACTTGAGATGCGGTTCGAGGACGCTTTCGACTTGAAAGAATCCATTGGCAGGCAGATGTTCGGGCGTGAGGATATTACCCGTGATGAACTGTTGCAAGGGATACGGAAGATGGAGATTGAAAGGTACAGACCCCCGGCGTTCGAGGCTGCCGACGAGCCGGGATTCTTTTCAAGGGTGTGGCATTCGTTACGTGATCGGATTGTAACGCCTCGTGATATCGAGGGCAGGATAGCACGCGGGCCGTTCATGTCGCTGTTATTGGGTCGGGAGGAATTTCCCGATCTTGAGCAAGTGCATCGCAAAACATTTAAACAGGCTACAAAAGACGCTTTCGACCAAGCCGGAACCAGAGCCGTAAAGTCTTTGAGCGGCAGGGCACAGTTGCTCGGTGATATTGGCACGAAGCTCGGTACTTTGCTGGATAGTGATACACCGGAATCGGAGCAGCTTAAAAATGACCTGTCCGAATGGGGTGAGTATATGGCAATGGCAGCCGACCAGTGGTATGCCGAAAACCCCGAATCACAACAGCAAATACAACCGGGTACTGGTTTTCTGGGGACCACAGCACAATACATTCTGCACCCTGAAAATATACTGCAGGGTTCACTTGAGTCGGTTCCTATGTTAATGACGGCGGCTCTGGGGCATATTACAGGCTCGACTATCGCTGAAAAAGTAGGTTTTGGTGCACAATTTCTGCCATGGGCAGGACGCGTGGCCGGTATCGCAGAGCCGGTAATAGGGGAGGAATACACGAACGCACGCGCTCAGGGGCTGGACGTGGAGAACGCACTGGCCCAAAGTTACACAAAGGCATATACCATGGCGGTCATCGAGGAATGGGTGCTGGGTGAAAAGGTCAAAATATTCAAGGGACAATTCGGAAAAGCTGCAAACGCCGGATTCGCAAAGAAAACGGCTGACCTTATACTTGGCGGAAAGCGTGCTTATATCAGGGGTGCTATAGAAGAAGGGACACAATCTGTAAGTGACCGGTTCTGGGAAATGATATGGGGTGATTCGGAGAATTGGTTTGAAGGTGGGTTTAAGGGATTGTTCAGCAGACTCACTGAGGGTGCTTCTGAGGCTGCTGCTGCCGGAGGGCTGTTGGAGATGGGGATGAGTGGTGTGTTTGCCGTGTCAGGGCAGGTCGTCGCTCAGGCGGGACGTGTGAACGTCAGAGAGCAGGTCAAGAGGATAAACAACATTCGCAAGGATATTAAGCGGAACAAGACGCTGGACGATCAGAGTAAAGAGGAGATTGACTCGCTTCTGGATGAGAAGGTTGAGGAGGTATCTGCTGGAGCACGTCAGATTGAAAAAGCAAGGAAGGCACTGGAACTTGAAGAATTGTCAGATTTAGAACTTAAACAGCGTGCAGAAGAATTAGGGGTTGAATCAGATCAGGAGAGATTGACACTCATAGAACAAATTGCAGCAGCGGAAGTTGCGGAACCTGTAGTAGCCGAAAAAGCCGTTACAGCAGAGATTACGGAAAAACCGGTGGCTACTGTTCCCGGAACGGAAATTGAATTTGATAGTGTTGGGGCGTTCGGTGGCAATACTGTTACGTTCTTTAAAGAGGGGAAACGGGTTCACACGGTTACTACCCGAAACGTAACTGATGCCAGGGAGCAAGCAAAGAATTTTGAAACACTGTTAGAAGAAAGAGCCGGGGTTGTTTCGGCCATTAAGGGTTTTGGTGAGCGGGTTAAAGAGGGGGTTGTCAGGAAAGAAACGCCAAAGGGTCAGCTTGGCCCGGAGGCTACTGTTAAGGCTGAACTGGCTAAGGATGCTGTGATCATCAAAGAGGCTCAGGGGATAGATGAATCGTTCGCAACACTGCGTGAGGAGATTGCAGCACTCAAAGAACTGCAGACGGAGAATAAGAAGCTGAAAGGGACTACACAATTCGACGCGACGTTTGATAAATCAACAACCCAAAAAATAGCGGCAAAGACCAAACAGATCAACGAAAGGAAAGAGGTTGTCGCTAAAAAATTACGCAGCCGAATACAGGAACTGGCGGATATTAAAGGGCTATCTAAAAAGGCCTTAACCGGGATAACAAAAAAACATGCTAATTTCAGTAAGTTGACCGGCAAGGTTGTTCAAAAGAAGGTGACTATTGACCAGCTTATTAATGTGCTGGAGGCCGTTGAAACGGCAAGGCCCAAAAGAGTAGGAGCCAAAGTCGTATTGAGTCAGAAAACCGAGGACCAGATAGCAGCTTTCAAAGAAAGTCTGCTCAAAGCTAACAGGATAACGGAGGCCGAGTTTAAACGGATACTTAACCTTACTACCGGTAAAGGGTTCGGGCAGGCAGGAGCAGGGCAAAGACCTCGTCCGCCACGATTCATAAGCGCACAGAGCTTTATAACTCAAGAGGAAGCGAGAAACCTGCTCGATAGGATGCACGATAGCGCAGAGGTCATTGGGATTACAGAACCGTTCAACCAGGCGGTGGAAAATAAGGCTGAAATAAAGGCTGAAATGCAGAATGTTCGTAACCAGCCGCCGTCAATCGGTGACCCATCGGCAAAAACTGTGAGTGCCCGTGTCAGCAATGCAGTGTTCGGAACTGACTTCTTCGACAGGTTATACAGTATGCGGTTCTATACTCAACGGCTTGGCGATAGGTTAATCGCTCCGATCTACAAGGTATATAGATCCCTGACACAGGAAAAACAACGGCTGGCCCAAGACAGACAAAAGGTGTTTGAATTTCTGGGGACATTACCGGATTTTGATAAGATAGCGGCCGACAATGAAGCATTACAAAGAGTCAGCGATGCAATAGCCTCAAAGTCAAACCTGGAAAATAAACCGGAATTTCCGAAGGAGATCACTAAATTCGAACTTCGGCTGGTCAAAGAGATCGAGAAGATATTCAAAATATATGAGTTTCAGGCGAAAATAGGTAAATTCTTCCAGCATAAAGATGACCTGACAAAGATGCCCCAATATCTGAAATTCAAGAAAGGTATCGACAGGGCACTTGAGATATACGATACGGAGGGAGTTGACGCTTTATTTGATTATATAAAAACGCAGAATTGGGGAATTGTCCGTGCCGGTTACGAGCCGATGCGGTCGGTCATTCGGAAAATATCCACCCACCAGATGCCGGATGTTGCGGTTGGTAAGGCCCATATAAAAGTACGAGGAATCGAATACGCCCAGCAGGACAGGAGCATTCTGCAGCGACTGAAATCATACATGAGGCAAATGGATACACTGGCTTTCCTGCAACCAAAGATAAAAGGTTTTGTGCGTTTGATAGGTGATAATTTAGCAGTTGATACCACCGAGCAGGTTAAAAACAAACAGAATGTGCAGCAGGTAATAAGCCAATATCTCAACAATCTCAAAAAGACTGATGCGGCAGATGGTTTTGTCGAAGAGATAATGCGGAAAATATATTCGCAGGCCATAACTGTTCGGGTGTTGGCGGATCCTATCAAGCCGGTAAGGAATCTTTTGCAGAATGCGGCTTTCAGTGAAGATAGAGGAGACCTGGTAAATACGAACAACCAGCCTTTGACACCAGAGGATCAGATATATCTCGAAACATTTGTGCAGCAGGATAGGGTTATGATGAGCGATTGGGCTTTCGCGGGTGAAGAACCGTTGAACTTGCCTGTTATCGGGCAAAAGCGGCTTGGCATTAATAAAGTTACAAAATGGGTGCAGCGTTATTCGCAATATCCGGCCTCTGATAGATTGAACAGGCATTGGAGTTTCTGGTCGAAGATAAACAGGGTTCGCAATGCCTTTGCAAAGGATCAAACCCTTGCCGATAAAATGCTGGAAGCGAGATTCAGTGATATGCAGCGAAGCGAGCAGATCGTTGCATTGGAGTTATTTGCTAAAGAAGGTGTGGATTCTATGGCACGGTTCATCGCTCAGGTTCATACAGACAACACACATTTCCTGTATGCCAGAGAGGATAGGTCCCCTGCTGAGCAGACGAGGCAGGGGCGACTGGTTTTGAATCTTTTCTTGTTTGCGCGTGCGGCTCTTGAAAAGCACGTTTTACAACTTCAAAAGGCTACGGGAACTGGGAGTATAAAAAGCAGGGTCAGGGCAGCCAGGGTAATCGTCGGTCTGGCGGCGGCAGGTGTTGTAACAAATTGGCTCTGGAAGGAATTTACCGGCAAAAAACATGGTGCTTATGACTTTATCAGTTTCCTGCAACTCAACACAGGGGGACTGGAACTGGCCTCCGTTCAGAAAGTTGAGGAAGTCTATAATAATATGATAAAAGCCGTTGCAAAAGGCGATACTAAGGCGTTGGCAGCCTTGCCGACATCTATAACAAATTCAGCGGATTACCTCATCCCGTATTATGATCTGGGAATCAGAGCCATAGATGCGACATTTGGTACTAAAAATATAGACCAGCGGGTTTTGCGAAGTATCAGAGAAATGATCGATGATGAATACAGACAGCGAGGCCAGCGGGAAATAGACAGGTCGCTGCTTGAAAAGTTCCAGCTTACTTTCGGCGGTAGGAGTGTTGATGTGGAAGAATCGAGACGTTAGGATTTATAAGTTATTATTGAAGCGGTTGTTACGAGAAATATTACAAAACAGAGTTCGTTTGGAGTTGTAAGGTTCCTATCATACTCAGTAGAAAGCAGGATTATGGAGATCAAAGCGACGCCTGCCCACATGCAGATTTTTTGTTTTTTGTTCATAAATACAAATTACGAAACGGGATAAATGAAGTCAAGGAAAATGAAAGAACAACTTGAAAAAATAATTCAGGAACTCAACCGGATAAGGCTCATGCTGACAACCAACCTGAATGACCTCGACGAACAATCCAAACAATTAGAGGAAGTTTTACGGGAGAATGGCAAAAAGAAGGAGAAAACAGGATGACAAAAGATATTATTCAGAAGAGTACAAAGATAATGAAACTTATCGTGCTGATAGGAATGGCGGCGGCGGCAATAACGACAGCATTGACTTTCTTCGCCAAGGCGAAAACAGTTCAGGCCCTTGACCAGAGGCTATGGCTGAATACCAGTGAGGACATTGTGCGATACAAAGAAAGCGATGTCAGGTGGACAGAGCAGCGAATCGCTTTCCAACGACGCGATAAACCCCCGACAGTAGCAGAATCTGAGATAGTTAAAAAAGCCGAAGAGGAACTGGTCGAGGCCAAGAACAAACATAACGACAGAGTAAAAGCATTCGAAGAAGAATATAAACAGAATTTTGAAGTAAGAAAATAATATTTCTTCCGGTACGTTATTTCCTCCGAAAGCCCTCTGACGATGTAAAAACTCCTGTTTCAGGGATCTTTTTGTGGGGATAGGAGAAAAACTTTTAAAAAAACTGTTGACAGAATAACGATTATGCCGACAATATCGGTATGTCAATCGTATGTTACAATTCAATCGACAGAAAAAATAAAAGGCAGGAGCCTTTTCTAAACTTAGCCCCGGCGTTCGCCTGCCACTTGTGGCATACGATTGACTCGTTGGGGCTATTTTTTTTAACAACCTTACGCATTTTACCCAATGTATCGACCCCGATGAAACATAACATACCAAGTAGGTCTTAAATGTTTAAGGTAGGAAAGATATGGAAAATGGGTAATAAAAAACAGAAAGGAAGAATTATGAAGAAAATAAGTGCAGTTTTAGCGATATTATTGTCTGTGTGGGCAATAAGCGCTCATGGTTGGTGGAACAAAGAAACCGAACCCTCTAAGCCAAAACTCGAAATGAAGGCAGGTCAAATATGGCGAAATATGTTCTCTGGCAACACCTATGAGATTATGGAAGTTGGCGTAAAGTATATCGTATATCAATCTGCCGAAGGTAGCTACAAATCACCTGATACCAAAACCCAAAAAAAGTTTCTTGAAGATTATAAACTCATAAAAGATGTGCCGGAAGTGACAGAGGGAATAGTTTGGGGAGCAGTTCCTTGCGAGGCTTTGATTATTGTTTTGGACGAAGAAGACCCTAACGACCCATCTGTCTGTACGCATAGCAAATTGGTTGCGAAAGATAAGGATGATTTTTGGGTTTTGAGAATGTCAAAGGATAAATATGGTTCGCTTTTTCACCGCCTTTATATCTGCCAAAATTGTGAAAGTGAACTTTTAATCGCATCAGCCACAAGAATTTTTGAAAGGAACGCAAAATGAAAGAAACCGGTAATCATCGAACGATGGCCAGGCTTGTTCGTGAATGTGATAAGCTGTGGCGGCGGATAATTTTAGTCCGGGCTGGGTGTCGCTGTGAAATATGCGGTGCTCCGAGGCCCGCCGGCAGAAACAAAATTGTATGGGTCCAGGCGGCTCATATTATATCGAGGCGGTTCTGGAGTACACGATGGGACCTGCGAAACGGCGTCGCTGTCTGCCAGGATTGTCACGAGCATAAAACGATAATGAACTGGCTGTTGAGGACGGACAGAAAACGCTATAACTGGATAATCAGGCAAAAACAAAAACAGGTAAGTCATAGGGATATCGACCTGGAAAAGACGCTCAGGCAACTGCGGAGAAGTGCCTGAGGAACATCGAACATCGAACGCGCAACGTCGAACTTTGAATAAAAAAAGGATAACAGGATGAGTGGAATGCCAGAAGAAAATGAAAATTACGGTCGTACGCCGAAAGGATACAAAGTTTACCAAATTTCCCGGTCAGGTTTATGGATAGTATTGATTGTTTTAATATTATTTGTAATAAAAATGAACTGTTCGTTATTCTCTAACGAAGCCCCTTTGGGTTTGTACTCCTCCCATCCTGAAGGGGCTACTTTTGAAGGACAAGGTAAAGCAATACAAATCACACAGACTGGAACTGGTGAAGCTTTACCTCCTCTTGATAGAACACGACCAACTCCTGAAGATGTACTCGATGCTATCGAGTGGGTGGAAAGTCGGGGTGATGCTAATGCGGTCGGGGATGAAATATTTGTAAAATTTCTATTTGATGGGAGAAAATTATATGAATATCAATCTATCGGTGCTTACCAGTTGACAGAGATTTACGTTGATGACTGTAACAGGATAATGCAACTTTATATAGATGAATGGCAGCCTTGGGTTGACGAAGGAGTAATTTTAGGCGAAACGAGAAAAGCCGTACCTGTTCAAATTGACGGTAAAGATTTTTATCAATTCACCTACGAGGATAGATGGGACAAGCTTAAATCTAGAATGATAACTCGAATAGTCACAAGATACTACACAGAACACGATGGCAAGTCTTTACATACATGGGAAGGATTTGAAACAGCCGCCCGGACACACAAAAACCCTAACAAAAGAAACCATCCCAGCACAGAGGTGTATTGGGAACTTATAAAAGCGAGGTTAGTAAAATGAATTAGGTGAAAAAAGCGATCAGAGTCCGACCCAGTCAGTCGGCCCTGATTTTGAAAATTGAAGATGCCCTGGAAAAAGATTTGAGGGAATTCCTGTCAGTCGGCAGTGATCGTCCTTGAGCTTATTTTTCTTATTAAAGAGCAGCGGACAAACGACTGCTGCCAGGGCGTTTTTGAAATCCCGCTATTTTTTGGCAGGATCACAGGACAGAAAAAGGAGTTGAAAATTATGGCAGAAGTTGATTTGAGAACAACTAAATGGCGAGAGGCTATTGTGAAAATTGCAAAGGCTGTCGAAGAAACGCAATTAACCAATAGGGCATTATCCCTGCTAATTGCGGATTCATGTACTGTGAAAATGACGGATGTAATCAAAGTTTTGGAAGCAATACCTACGCTAAAAACAAAATACTTGAAATAAGAATATGGAATTGGATGGCGAGCTGCCAGCTACGGCCTGCTGTTTAAACTGTCGCGGGGCGGTGCGTTGCCGCCCCATGTTTTACAAGAGAGTGGAAAATGACCCTATTAGAAGTTGCAATAATTACAGGTACATCTTTTAGTGAAAGATATGTTCCGACTTTGCCTATTGATACCAGATGGTAATTTGACTTACATGGTGTCGAGATTAAAGAAAGGAGCTGTTTGGTTGGTGCTTATGGCAGAGGAAAAACACTCGCCAAAGCAAAAAAAGATTACGCAGAGCAGCTACAAGGCAAAATGATTGTAGTCAATGCTATGAAACCTGACAGGCAAGAATATTTTTTACCCTCAAAAATAACAGCCTAATCATAAAAAATGAAAGTGAAAATGACCGAACGGAATCGGATAAAAAGAATTATGGCAAGCATAGGCATAGGCCTGCTTGCAGGTGTTGAGTTTTTGTATTTCGGCAAGTGTGATTATGCAGGGAAGTTGGCAGGGAAGCCGTCACATTTGTCAACATCACCCTCCTCCCGGAAGTCGGCTCGGCATGAATGAGCCGGCTTCCTTTTTGTTTGGAGGATGATGTGGAGAGTGATGATAGACAATAACAAGGAACCAGGGATGGCTGAATTTAGATGTCAGGGCGAATGCAAACAGGTAAAGGACGTAGAAACAGGTTTCTACAAAGCCAATAGCACAAGGGGGCATGATGGTACCTGTAAGGTCTGCCGGCTTATAGAGGCCCGCCAGAGGCTCAGAGAGAGAAGATTGAACGGAGTGTCACCGCCGAAGAGAAGGAAAGGACGCGACCCGGCAAATGGATATATTAAAAAGGGCCATCAGGGAGCGAAATTCACACCCAGCCCGGCTGAAATAAAACATGGTACCTGGCTGATAAGGGCACGGGATTTTTTCGACAGGTTCTTTTCAAAGCCGAAAGATAAAAGCGCCTGTTTACGCTGCCCGGAAGTGTGCAAATACAGCTTGAAGGATATTGTAGGAGCGGACTATTATTGAGATTTTTTCCACGATAGACGCTAATTTTGAAGGGATAACAGGATGAGTAAATATAAAGAACGCGAATATATGAATTTGGTTTGGGACGGTTCCCCTGATGCTTATTATATCAAAGGGCATGTTACACATGAACAAGGTATCGAGATATTAGAAGCCCAAACATGTCTTGATGATGATGAGCTAGAAGCATTAGGGCAAGCTGTTCAGAAATATGGGAGATGGTCTTGTCAGGGTGATGCACCTGAGGGTTGCAAAAGGGTTCTTCGAGAGTACACCACCGCAGGACGAGGAAGATTTAAAATAACTTGCTTTGGTGTAGGTGTTTTTGCAAAAGCTACGGCTGAAAATAATCAGTGAAAAAGCTGTGTTAATCTGTGGAGAAAAAATTGAATAAATGCGGTGTTGAAATGATTGATGTGGACCTGCACAAAGCCGAGATCGGCGGGCTGATTCTGGCTGATGTATGTGAATTTCCGTTGAACCTGCAGAACGCAGTTGACCCGGACGTGCAAACTTGCCGGGTGTGCGGATGCACCGACGATGATTGCTCGCAGTGCATAAAGGCCCTGGGCCATGCCTGCCACTGGGTTGCCCCCAACCTTTGCGGCCGGTGTGAGGACATGGAACTTTTTTTGTAAGTGACAGGAGGTTACTGTTGGGCAAAGACGAAGTTGACAAATTATTGCACCATGTTTTGGAATCACCGATTGCTTTCCATCGGATATATGTGAAAGTTGCGGGCAGTGTGAATGCTGGATTATTACTATCCCAGCTGTGCTATTGGGATGGCAAAATGGGGAAGGGTTTTTGGAAAACAAACGCGGATTTTGCA
>SDBT01014213.1_pt1 | contig 12706 bp, 13 predicted proteins | sample 2277101 | NCBI WGS metagenome assembly SDBT01 (sample SAMN10404973, study PRJNA504765) | marine sediment metagenome | isolation source: marine sediment core GS10_PC15, 103 cmbsf | place: Arctic Ocean: Southern Knipovich Ridge | collected 2010 | reverse complement strand
TCTATCTCCCAATCAGGGATAAGCCGGAACCCCAGGAACCGCTCCATGCTCGATTCCGCCGTGAGGATCGCGTTAGCCAAATCCTCACGTCCAACTCGATCAGCTGCCTGGTATGCGTATTGATGCCAAGGGTTCTCGCATACCGCAGGAGCGTTCACAAATCCGCCGTTAAAGTGGAGAGGGTTTATGCCCAGGATTTTGGCGAAGGTATCGAGTGGTAACTTGGTGCGCACTTCTGCTCTAGCCACGTAAGTATTTCTCCACTATAACCACGACTGCGGAAGCCGCGATCACCATTGTTATGAGAGGTTCTAACTCCCAAAGGCCATATGAGATTGCAGCCGTCCAAAGACCCAAACACCAAGGGCACGCTATCATTTCGGCAATCACGTTGTTAGGCCACTTGACCGGCTCCCCCTCCTCGTTATGCTCAAACCCAAGGAGAGCGCGGAACCGTTCAAACACGTCAAACGGCCCTCTCTCCCACGAGAGGAGAGAGGTCAAACGCCAGGCAGACGCGCCTATCAGGATCGCTGCTTCAAGCAGGAGTGGTCTCCCTCTCCCTGACTGCGAAGTCACGCCGGTTCTGGAAGAAGCTGGCGTCACCTCTAGCCACGTATTTCATCCTCTCGGTTGGTCGAGAGCTGAACCGATATTTCTGGCCGGAGGGAGCGCGAAGGGTTTGAGAGCCGGATAACTCTCCGGTGTACTCAACCTCGACGTAATCTTCAGCCATTTCCGGTGGGGCAGGTGCTCCGGCAGCCATGGCTTGCTGCACTGGCGTAATCTTCCCACCGCCTCCGCCTCTACAACTACTACATCCCATCAGCTCCTCCTCTTTGTCGAAGTATACGTGATGTTTCTCACGAAGGCTATTCTTGCTGGTCTCAAAATCGGCATAGTTAGCCTCTCTCCGGAAGCCTGTATCCTTGCGGTATGTGAAGAGCGGATAAGGAACACGTGTGCCACAAATCCCTGCCGCTGCAAGCTTCAATTGGAAGTCCCAATCCTCCCAGGCCGGTAACTCCTCGTCAAATCCTTCAAGGGCTGCCCAATCCTTGAATTGATAGAGGCCGGTAACTGCGTGGAGAGCGCCTCGTGTAACCAGCTCATTAGCGTCATAATCCGGACACTCCCAAACGTCCATCGGCTTGTCCTCCCAAACCTGGAAGAAGTCGCTGTAGACGTAGCCGTCAAACTCCAAAAACGCCTCGTGCATACGCGCTAGCGCGGGAGGCTCTAACGTATCATCTGCGTCTAAGGGGCAGAAGAGCTTGGCCCTTGAAGCCGCGATGCCGAGATTGCGTGCTTTGGCCACGCCGGTCTTGCCGGAAGTCTGGATGACCCTGACCCAATTCGGCAACCGGACAGGCAGCGGCTCTCCCGTATCGTTGACCACGATGACCTCGAACAATCGGAAGGTCTGGGAATCAACGCTATCCACCGCATCTTGCACCATGTAGCCGTGCCCTGGGCCTACCGGAATGACCACGGAGATAAGCACCGGCTCCATCGAGGGTACAGGTTCTTGAGGTTCCCAACGAATTGCTGCCGGAGGAGCTGCAAGGGAGAGTGACCAAGGATACCACATCGACCAATCCGGAGTCTCCTCTACACGGCTCATCGAATCCTCCCGATTACGATAGATGAGAGTGTCCAACCCCGTTACCCGCTCAGCTCCAAATCCGTAGGAGACAGCGCGTGTCCAGAAGTCCGCATCCTCCGCTGTCTTCCACCTGCGTCGATACCCTCCGGTCAGCTCGTGAACCTTCCTCCGGAACATACTCCCTGACGGGATGTAGTTGGCTGTCCTATCCATATCCGGATCGCGCCTGGTCTGACCTTCCGCAGAGAATTCTGGAGGCCATTCCGAGTGCCACTGCCTCCCATCCGGCTCCTCGAAGAGAACATTGCCATATGCGATGTCGATCCCACGGTCACGGTCAAGCGCCTCCGCGAGTATCCGGATCGTCTCCACCGGTAGCCGATTGTCTGCGTCAAGAGGGAGGATGTACTCACCCTTGCTGGCCTCAATGCCAATGTTAAGCGCTCCGGCAAGGTATTCATTCGTTGGGTTGTGTATGACCTTGAACCGGTCATCTGCTTCTGCGTAAGCGTCAGCGATCTCTCCGCACTTATCGGGAGATGCGTCATCAACAATAATACACTCCCAATCCTTGAGACGCTCTTGAGCCTTAACGGATTCCAACGCTGACGGCAGGAGCTTATCCAACCCATAGGACGGTACAATGATGCTCACCTTTGGTCGCTTCTGCGCCTTCTCCTCCAGGGTCTGCTGGAATACGTCTGCGTATAGGCCGATCCTCTTCTCCCACTGAAAGTCTTTTTCCACGACTTTCCGAGCGGCACGGCCCATCCGCTTTCGATACTTCATGCAATACTTCAACCCCTCTTCGAGGTCATCTAAGTCTCCAGGGGGAGAGAGCCAGCCGGTTTTCTTATGCTGAACAAACTCTCGTTGACCTCCCCAATCAAAGGCAAGGATGGGAACGCCGGAGGCCATCGCCTCTAGGGTGCCAATCCCAAACGTCTCCCGCGTGGTACACAGGTACACTCCGGCCTCCCGCACGAGCTTCTTGGCCTTCTCATACGGAAGCGTGCCGGTCACTTCAACGTTATCCTCAGACTCCCCCTTGACATCGTGGGTGGTAACGAATTTGGTATTGCGCGCTCGCATTGCGAGCTTCTCCATGGGTTCTGGATCGCAAATCGGGTCGATCCTATTTTTGTTCCAGAGTACAAATTCTCCGGTTCCATACTCCTCCGGCTCCGGCCATTCCTCTAAGTCAATACCGTGCCAAATTGGAACCACATCGCGAAGGCTGTTGCGCCGGATCGCTTGAGCTACCCACTCGCTTGGAGCCGTAATTGCATCGGCTAGTCTGACGGCTTTCATCACTCCGGCGTTCGCTTTCATCGCCCATTTTTTCCACTCGTATTCCGCCCAATAGAGACCATGGGTAGTGAGAACAAACGGAACGTGAGGATTGGAAACCAAGTAGCGCTCCGTGCGCTTCTCCATTTGGATGTGAACATTTACTACATCCGCCTCATGTAGGTCTTGCGTTATCTCCCAACCAAACGAGGGCAAGTAACGCTCCTGCGCCTCGACTACACGACGGACACCGCCGTCACCTTCATCATCTCCCGAAAATTTGGGTTCAAGATATACCTTGGGCAACTGCCTCTTCCTCCTTCTGATCTGAACGTGCTTGAATACTTCCTATGTGAGCAAACAAGTCTCCACGCGGTTTGATAGTGTCTATCGGCCAGGCAACTCCTTTCCGGCTAACACTCCGGCTAGCGACTCTGAACTCAGTTGTACCAGCATCCACATGATCTGGCCATTCTCCCACCTCTCGTTGCCGCAGAACCGTTTCGAGACGTGGATGACCGGCCCATACATGCGGCTCCTTACTCTTTGGATCGAGCAAGAGGTAATGCTGATCCCCCAGATAGGTGAATGTTCCTTCGAGTGGTTGAGTGTATCCTATATAGCCCATCCGGATGCAGGTGATTTCATTCTCTCCTTGAAGCACTTCCACGAAGGAGTCAAAGGAGAAAGGCCGGAGGAGCTGCCAATCATCCTCAAGAGGGAGAATGATTCCGGCTTTTGAATGAAGCACTTGGGATGCGAGATTGAACGATCCTCCGTAGCCGCTTCCCTCAGCATTAGTAACGCTGGTGCCTTCTGGAAGCATCTCCAAGAGCGCCTCCCGATAGCCGTCAGGGGAGCCGTCATCTGCTATGTGCCAAACGATTTCGCCGGAGTAACTGGCGTGTTCCATCACCCCTTTGATTGTCTCTTTGGCGTAGTCTATCCGGTCATAGGTCAAAAGCATTATCCCGATAGGTGGCCAATTGGTCATGTCGTTACTGATCCTCCTATGCTCGGCCCTAAACCGGCTGGTACTTCATCCTCTGGTTCGACCACAAGCACTCCTGCCGGTGGTATACGATACATGCGCCTTACTTTACCGTCTGACGTTGCACAATCTTGCGGGTTCCGGAATCCTGCACCGGCTGTAAGCACTTGATATCCGGCTGCTGCTAACGCGCCGGAGCCGGAGAGGACAGCCGCTCCCAGAACAAGAATTCCTCCGATGACCGAGGGGGTGACCACTGACCAGGTAGCCGTTACAGCGACAATTGGAATCGTGATATTTTGAGAGGGAGCGGTAACGCTCCACGTAGCCGTGACCGCAGTAACCGCGATTGTTTGTTTGGCTAACGGAGTGACAATGCTCCAGGTCGCCGTAACTGCGGTGACGGTAACTCTCTGATTGACTCCAGGAGCTGTAACGCTCCACGTGGCCGTAATCGCGGTGACGGAAACTGTGACGTTGGTATTGACCGTTGGAGTAACTACGCTCCATGTAGCCGTCACCGGAGATACTGGTATGACATCCCCAAGGGCAATGACCGCTGGGGCAACTACCGTCCATGTAGCTGTGACCGGAGAGACGGCTACATTCTGGCTCAGAGCCGGAGTGACTATACTCCACGTGGCCGTTACGAAACCAGGAAGAATCGTAACATTGACTATTGGAGTGACGATGCTCCACGTGGCCGTCACCGGCGATATTGGAACCGTGACGTTGACCGCAGGAGTAACAATGCTCCAAATAGCCGTCACCGGTGAAACTGAGATATTTATTCCAACGCGAAGTGTCGGAGCCGTAATGCTCCACGTGGCCGTCACCGGCGTTACCGGAACCGTGACGTTGACCGCAGGAGTAACAATGCTCCAAATAGCCGTCACCGGAGGCACAGCAATAAGGTTGGAATTGATAATCGCAGGAGTAATAATGCTCCACGTGGCCGTTACCGGAGGCACCGAAGCTGTTACACGAACGGTTGGAGGAACCGCTGTCCACGTCGCTGTAACCGGCGACACTCCTTGATTCTGCGCTAATGTCGGAGTGACCACGCTCCAGGTAGCCGTCACCGGAGACATGACAATAGTGATGTTAAGTGGAGGAGCCGTAATGCTCCATGTAGCCGTCACCGGCGTTACCGGAACCGTAACGTGAACCGTTGGAGTAACAATGCTCCATGTAGCCGTGACCGGTGATACCGAAACGTTTTGATTGAGTGCCGGAGTAACTACACTCCACGTAGCCGTGACCGGAGAAACTGGGATGGTAACATTAACGGAGGGGGTGACAGCGCTCCAGGTAGCCGTGACCGGAGAAATTGGAACCGTAACATTAACCGCTGGAGTAACTACTGACCAAGTGGCCGTGACCGGAGGCACCGAAACTGTAACATTAACCGCCGGAGTAACTACACTCCACGTAGCCGTGACCGGAGAGACGGCAACATTTTGATTGACGGCAGGTGCAGCCGATACACTCCAGGTTGCCGTAACCGGAGCGACAGCAACAATCGTCACTCCCGCACGGAGCGTATCGTTGGTTGACCCTCGAAGGGTCGATCCTCCTGCAGTTTTACGAAGTGTAAAGACGGCCATTCAACTGATTCTAGTCTAGCGGCCCCACGTAATCAGCCGTAAGCACAGGAGCGTACTCAGCGCTAGCATTCCAAGTCTCGTTTGATCCTTTATTATGCTGGCCATCTAGCTCGACAAAATCATCCTCAGACAATTCGTAGGTAGTAGAGACAGCCATAATCGTACCAATGCCCCCATTCGACACAGGCTCTACGGCATTGACCGCGATGTCTGTAGAGCCGTTGACCTCAATCCATATCAGGCGATATCTAGAAGTTGCTGGCAACGGGCTGACGCCTCCGTTTAACATGGCTGTAATAAGATACTTTCCGTCTCTGGGGATGATGATGCGCTCGTTCACCAAGTCAGCCATGCCACTATGAGACTCGTGATCGATTGTGTCGAACACCACTTTAGTCCGCGTGGCTGTCACAACCCCAGTTTGGTCTGATGTTGCTCGAATTCGACATGAAATGTGCTCCAGTGGGTGCGGGGGATTACAGTCAGAAACAAGGAAGTTTGCCCAGCTGCCGGTGTAGCCAGCGGTGTCGATCTGGTCGCCAGCGGTCGGGATGCGAATGAACCTGACATCTGAGATGATGATGGTCTTATCGTCGCTACCGTTAATATCAATCCCGATATCTCCAGCTACATTATTACCATTACACTCACCACCACGAATCTGCACATCAGCCCAATCATCATCGATAAGGAAACAGAAGTCCGCGCCTTCATAATTACAGCTATTAAATTCCCAGCTCCTCATGTTGGGCGAAGCCCCCGTGGTCAGAGACAATCCAGTGTTCTTCAAACTAACTGCATAGTCAGCACCATTAGCTGAGAAATAGCAGTTGCTATACTTCAGGCCACGTATGATGTTGCCTGTACCAGTAGTCTCAACACCGAGTCCACCAATGCCTGTAGTACCAAACATTGTGCAATTTAAGAAACTGCCTGATGACACAGTACCGCCACCCATCGTAAGTGCAAACTGAGTTGCACCAGGTACCTCCATTGAGACGCTATCAAACTTGAAATTCGTAATAAACGTGTATCCAGTAGCAGAATTAATGAACGCCGGTCTATCAAAGTCAATGAATTCGATTTGAGCGAAGTGCAGGCCATCACCCGAAAGTACAGATAGGCCAATATCGCCCACTGTCGTGTAGTTCGTCAGGGCGAGGTTTTCCTCACATTGAACAATGCCTCGCGAGAAATTGAACCCCCATCCTTGAGCCTTCACCTTAATGTAGATGCCTGAGTCTCCTGCCGTACTGCCGATTGCCTGAACGTCAAAGTCACTCACTGTGAGCCAGCCGCTGGGAGTGTTCGCGACGTTGGCGTCATCAATCTTCAGACCGAAATCCCATCGGTGCGTTTCGCCTGTATCAGCGTCCTCATCCTCACCACTAATTCGGAAATGGTCAATCCAGCAGCCACGATTTCCGTCAAGGCTAATCGCCGCCGCACAGTTTGTATTGCTCGCCTGGAGCGTCATTTAACCAAACTCGATTTGGTTATCTTCTGGGTTGAACGTTATCATGTTTTGGCCGTTTGTTTCTTGCCTGACGATGGTTGAGTAACCGCTGCCCTTTAGATACTGCTTTTCAGACACCAGAACGTCAGCCGTGCAACTGAATGTCCCCTCACTTAGAATGACAAGACCCCCAACACCAGGCAAGGCATCCAATGCAAGTTGAATATCTACATCGTCGGCTGTACCACTACATGTAAAGTCGGCCATTGCCTGCGACTGCTCTGAAGCGTCTACCGCAGCAATAAAATACGTGGCGGATCGACTTGGCATACGACAAAACATCCTCTTATCCGTAATGTCTGCCGTGAGTACATTGACCGTAGTGGCCGCGTGAAACTTGATGAGGAGCGCAGCAAGGATAACAAGCTGCACCCTACCCTCTGCGTCAAAAAGGCCGGTGGTAGGAAATACCGGATTGGCGTCAGCGGTTCCCGCGATTAGAGATTTGACTCCAGAGCTATTAACTGCAACTAAATCAAACCTGTCGAGGGTAGCATGCGCCGCTCCAGGGCTGAGAACGCCGGTTGCCACCGTAGCTTCTTCACCTTGAACCATGATTGTGCCAGCTGCAATATCAACTTGGGTAGTGGGAGCGTCTTGCGTAACAAGACACCCTTCAACTACTCCAGTACGATCCCCTACTCCTGCCAAAATCTTAAAATCTACAGCATCCGGCTCCGCTTGATCGGTTTGACCGGCATCATCTTCGTTGGGAATCTCAAATGCTCCGCGCTCTCCTCCGTAAGCTAGATTAACTGCACGCTGAAAATTGGCCGCTCCAGACATTCCAACGAGATTGCGTGCCCATTTCATTCTACGCTGCATCCTACGCTGAATATAACTAGGCCCACGTTGTACCCAACTTTCGACATTTCTAAGTTTCAAACTACCTTGCCGCCTCACCCATACCGTCGCACGATAGGGTGAGCGCAAGATAGCCATCAACAAAGGGAGAAGAGCTAAATGAAGCATTTCTTCGCCTCCTCGATTAGCGCGTTAAATTTTTTAGACGGTGCTCAATCGCATGTCGTCAGTCGTGTCGAAGTCCAACGTCACGTCACCACCAGAAGTAGGAGTGTCAGCGATGTCGAAACAAGCAACCAACCGGCTGTCTGCGTCATTGGTGCGTTCATCGATAAGCAGCGCGTGGTCGATGGTTTCACCGGCTGCAAGTCCCGTCCAGGTGATATCCGTGATACCAAACTCGGCACGGTTATTGGGCTTGTCTACGGCACTGGTGATGGCAGCTACCTTTCGACCGGCCCCGCCGAATCCTCCGGTGTAACCGGCTACCGAAAGCTCAGCGTCAATCGGGTCATTCGCTCCGGATTCGTCAACGAAGTCGTCATCACGATCCTCCGTGTACAACGTCGCCGTCGCCGTGAGCATGACCTGAAGAGTGTCAGTATCCAGGTCAATCGCTCCATTGGAGATATCAAGTGCTCCGTTATTGAAAATGAAAGAGGCCATTTATTCTCCACCCTCCTCGGTTGCAGTCAGATCCACAGCCGCATCTACCGCCTCTTGAGCTTCGCGTTTCGCCAACTGCGCCGCTGCAACTTGCGCTGCTTCAATTTCGATCAGCTTGTTACGGACAGCACGCTTTCTCGTGCGCAAGGCGAGCGTCTCCTGCTTCATGTCATTTGCCACCTTCCGGAGCGCCTCCCAGTCATCTGGCAACGTTGCCTGGTATTCGGCCACCTTCTCGTGATCTAGCAAAAGGCCCATTAACGGTTCCTCCTATTACTTGTCCTGGGTTTCAATTTTCAAGCCACATGTCTATGAGAAAGTATACCTCCTCTCAATTAAGCGTAACGTCAAGATCGCCGGTGGGGATACGATACGTGTCCAACAATGCGAGCGCCTTCTCTACGGTTGCTGAGCCTCCCCACAGAAAATTCCCTCCGTTCAGCGCGTCCCAAATACCAATATGGGTTATCGTTACCGCTGGCATACTGATGAAATCGATGTTGCCACTATTGGAGGTTGCTCCAGCTGCGGCTGCATCAAAAGGAGCCTGTTCCCTAGCGTATGATCCCCCTACAACCTCGGAAGCTCCGGCCTCTCCTGGGTCTGCGGTATGGAGAGAGACGTAAGGATCGCCAACTACGCTGAACGCTACAGAATTGAAGATGGTATCAATCAACTTGTTTTCTGCGTAATTTGAAATGGTCAAGATTCCACCCTCCAAACTGTCCGGCTAGCGGGCCTCCCAGTTACCGATATGGTGCAGATATCCTCTACCTTCCCCCATTGCCCTAGCATGTTAGCAACGTCCGCATCATCCAAGAGGAAGTCTGGCCCAGGCCCATCCCCTTTGAGCTGCGTCTCAAAGAAGAATACGCCGCACGCCTCGATGATTTGGCCGAGGAGGTTTTCAGCCGCCTCCCTCCCCCGCTCTTGAACGATATATGGCCACGTAGAAAACATCATTCCTACGTCAGCGGGTAGACCGAGCTGAGGCCAATCCATAATGTTCATCTGGGTAAACCTTACTGGCCCTCCCATGTAGTCCCAAAGCTCACGAGCTATCTCAATGCTGTTCTCTCCCTGCCGGAAGCCGCCTTGGTCAATGCCGTGAGCGTTCATTCCTTCGCATGCAGCCATCGCAACGAAGTCGCCTTGGAAACATCCGAAGTCTATGAACGTCTTTCCAACCAAGTCATGCTTCCAACTATGACCGGTAAGAGACGCAAGAATATTGTTCCAACGTCTCGCAATCCTGGGAGTATCCGGCGTGGGGTGTTGAACACTCGGAGTGCCGGCAATGAAACGCCAGAGGTAGTAAGCGTCACAAAGGGTTCGCTGTCCAGGCCAGCGTTCCTCCGTAAAGAGGTGTGATTGCTGAAAGTCAATTGCAATAGGTTGGTCATTACGGATGATGAGATTCACGCCGGTTAAATCCGCGTGGCTGATGTTCCTCTCGCGGAGAGTCCAGAGGAGCCGGATCGCGTTTCGTCGGAAAGCTTCACCGTCCTGCACCACTTGATTCTTCCCCAAATCCTCTTGGAGCAGCCAATCCTCTCCCTGGTCTAACACAGCAGGAGCGACATTGTCACCTTCCAAAAACCGGAGCATGCGTGCTTCATTAGCGAGACCAACAATGTCAGCCTCGCAATGCGCCTCTTTCAGGATGCCTTTCTCAGTGCGGTACACCTCCAGCCCTAGCGATCCTGGGCTTTCCCCGTTGTTGGGCTGTCGATGACCGCCTATCGCCTCTTTCATGCGGAGCCGTCTCCTTGGGCCTCGGTAGTATCGGATTCAGGCTCTGCGTCACTAGAAGTGGCAGAGGGTTCACTCGGAGGCTCTTCCTCTTCTGAAGAGGATGGCATTATGCCTCCTGTTCTCGGCTTTGGGGTAGCCTTCCTCCGGCCTGAGCCGTGACCTCCCACCCATCCATTCCCCACGGAGCCTCCCTTGATCTTGCCGGCCTTCACAAGATTCTCCACGGCCTTTTCTACCACTGAACCCTCGGTGACGGAGCCGATCCAAATCCTGCCGTTCTCCTTCTCAAGTCTCGGCAACCACGCCTTGATGATCTCTTCGAGGTTCTTGTCCGAGACATCGACAATGAGGAAGTCCACGGAGGCCGGATTTCTCTGCGGGTTGATTGCGTCTCCTACGTGGAGCGTGAAATCTTGCCGCCGTCCGAGCTGTTGAACTTCCAACGAGGCATACCGGCTATCATGCTGATTCTTCTCGACTCCCCAAACATGGATGTTCTCTGCCCGCGCAGATAAACACGAAATTGTAGCGGCTCCTCCGCCGCAACCGAGGTCAACGATGTTCAACGGCTTTTCATCCGGCCACTCCGTCACTACCGCCTGAATCGCGTCCACATCTGCGAATGTGAGGTATCCAAACTTGGCTGCTACGTTATGTGCTATACATGTCACGGTGTTTTCTCCTTTACAGGAAATACTTCTCCCCATCCCCACACGTGATATACGCATTGGGATAGTCTGGATGTTTCAATGCTCTCACCTTGTCGGCAATTTGCTTTGACGTCGAGGCTCTCAACTCCTCCAAAGTGATCTCGCTTTCGGACGGCTTACGCCGGTCATAAATTGTCGCGCACCCTGTTTGAGGATACTCCCAAACCTCTTCTCCTGCAACGAGCCTTGCAGCAATCAGAGTAAATAGCGTATGAGCGTGGACGCTCATCGTATCAAAAATTTGAGCAAGCGATCCGTCTAATGAAAGATAGACTTGCATCACGATTGGTCCAGCATCCATCTCTTTCGTCATCCGGAATACCGTTGCCCTGGAGGATAACTCTCCCTCAATAATCTGATGTTGAATCGGAGAGCCACCTCGATAATTCGGTAAAGAGGAAGGATGAAAACAGTAGCAAGGAAGAGCATCCCACCCTTTGACGTACCAACTCCAACCGCAAAAGAATGCAGCGTCATACGAGCTGAAGGCAAGCGCATCTAGTTCCTTCGGGTTCTTTACATGGACGAATTCTGCACCCTCGACAACCGGAGGAATCGCCCAATCGCGATACCCTGCGAAGATGATCTTCACGCTACCCACCGCGCTACCTCGAAGGCCTCTGCGAAGTCCATATTGGATTGTGCCCCTCGCACTTGAGCTAAGGCTCGCAAGTGGATAGAGGAGCGGTGCTCTCTTACCTGAGAAACGTAGATGCCATACATCCTGATCTTCTCCGCGATGTCCAAAGCTCGATAGTGTTGAGGTTGAAATGCGACAGGCTTTCTCATTGCTCCTAGCGTTTCCGGCTCCTCGTAAATGAGAACCCCAGGCACAAACCAATTCCGGTCATGTGGCCGAGCAGCGGTCAATCCGGCCTCGTAACATGCCCTGTGGTCTTGGTTGTATGAAGGAGCCGGAAGGAGAAGAACGCTGGGCTTCAATTGGTTAAGTAATCTCTCAACCTCGTTGATGAGGGGAGCTTGACCGATGCGATCCAGACCGTTGATGCAATCAAACTCTGTCCAGTGAGCCGTGAACCCGACTTCCTCTTGAAGAGCCTTATTCTCCCCAAGCACTATTTCACCGGCCTCCGGATGAGTCGAGGTAGTGTACAAGATATGAAGGTCTGGCTCCTTGAACCAGCTTGAACATCCGAGCACTTCATCATCTAGGTGAGGGGAGACTATGAGTGTAGTCATGTCCAGGTGGGTTCCTTCCAATTGGTCGTGAGTAGATCACGTGTCTCTAAAATGACGCCTTGCCAAGCGCCTCTACCTGCGGTGTCCGTTTCCTCGTGGACTCGATAGTTACACAACGGCTTTCCATTGGCAACCTTCACGAGCTTTCTGGGGTGATTGACGATGAGCATAGAAATGAACGCCGCATCGCAAGCGCCGGAGCCGGTTTCAGGAGCATATCCGCCGGTCAATTTCCATAGACCCTTCGTCACCATCGCCTCTCCGCACGCCACATCTTGTTCTCTCCCATCGGTGTAACGAACGCCAACAAAGTAGTAGGCATCCCGCTTTTGATTTTGCTCCCAACGCTTGACGCACTCCTCGATGCAATCCGGCTCCAACCAATCGTCAGAGCCGAGAGTGAACACCAAATCGTTACGCGCTAGCGCGACACCAAAGTTGAATGCCTGAGGCACCCCCATCCTCCAGGGAGCTTTCCAAACCGTTACGACATCGGAGAAAAGGTCAGGCACCGGAAGGTCTGCCATGTCATCGATGAGAAGTAATTCATTGACTGGATAG
>SDBT01014212.1_pt1 | contig 12707 bp, 8 predicted proteins | sample 2277101 | NCBI WGS metagenome assembly SDBT01 (sample SAMN10404973, study PRJNA504765) | marine sediment metagenome | isolation source: marine sediment core GS10_PC15, 103 cmbsf | place: Arctic Ocean: Southern Knipovich Ridge | collected 2010 | reverse complement strand
TCCAGATATTGACCCGCTCGGTGCCGGGTATGCGACTAACCAGGCTAGAATTGCTATTGGTTCAGGAGCATTATTTGGAAAGGGGTGGCTTTCCGGAACGCAGACTCACCTGCATTTTCTGCCTGAGAATCGGACGGATTTTATTTTCGGAACAGTTGGCGAGGAGTTCGGTTTCATCGGGGCAATTGTTTCGCTGGGGCTTTATGCCTTTATAATTATACGTGGATTGAAGATAGCCCAGCAGGCAAAAGATGTTTCAGGCAGATTACTTGCAAGTGGTATATCCATGATGCTGCTTCTGCATGTTTTTGTAAATGTGGGGATGGCTACTGGAATGATGCCTGTTGTCGGACTTCCACTTCCTCTGATGAGTTATGGTGGTTCCTGCCTTGCAACTACACTTCTTTCCATCGGACTTTTGCTGAATGTTCGCATGAGAAGGTTCACATTCTGAACCACAAAAATAAAGACTGTTTGCATGGGGTTCTGCCAATTTTTCTCTTTACTTGTAAACATTCGGTCGGGTGTGTTGCAGCCTGTTATTCTGAGAGCCTGTCCTCGAGCGCAGCGAAGGAAGCAAAGCGGTCCTGAACGAAGTGAAGGAACTTATCTCCATAGATTCTTCCCCTTCGTTTCACTCAGGGTCAGAATGACACACGGTTCACCGAATATTTGCCTTTACTTTGCTCCAGGAGGGTGGTATAAACTGTGTTAACGGATAGAATTTAGCCACAGTCGGTGGATGAAAGCTCGTGTGCCAGAAACCAAGTTCCTATCAGTTGAAGAAAAACCCCTCTATCTTTGGCTGGACAAATGCGGGATGAAAACCTGGATCCTTTTGATGCACGGTTAAGAGAAATAAGAGAAAATGGCTAAGGCGAGCATTTTGATAGTGGATGATGACAGAGCAATCCTGAATGCTTTTGACCAGGTGCTGCGCCGGGAAGGCTACTCGGTGCAGTTGGCTGATGAAGGGAGTGAAGCCCTTGAGAAGATAAGAGCATCCAACTTTGACCTAGTAATCTGTGATGTTAGAATGCCTGGAATGGACGGTTTAGAGGTGCTGAGCAGAATTAAATACATGAACCCAGAGGTTGATGTCATTATCATAACTGCCTATGCAACCGTTGAAGACGGAGTGAAGGCCATCAAGGGTGGCGCTTACGATTACTTAACCAAGCCGTTGGCTCTTGAAGAACTCTGCCATAAAGTGGCTAAGCTGATGGAGAGGAGAGGTCTTGAGAGAAAGGTGACGTCACTGCAAGAAGAGTTAAAGGACCGACACCGATCTCTCAATATTGTGGGAATCACACCCAATATGCAAGAGATTTATGAGATGATAGATAAGATGCGAAACGCAGATTGCAACGTCTTAATTGAGGGAGAAAGTGGTACTGGCAAGGAACTGGTGGCACGGGCTATCCATTACAATGGTCAGTTAGCTGAGAAGCCTTTCATTGCAGTCAGTTGTGGTGCTCTTCCCGAGACTATTGTAGAGAGGGAACTGTTCGGCCATGAGAAAGGGGCTTTTACGGATGCCACCTCTACCAAACCCGGATATTTTGAAGCGGCTAACGGGGGGACCCTGTTCTTAGATGATATCACTGATTTAAGTTTGAATATTCAAGCCAAACTGCTGCGGGTTATCGAAGAGAATCAATTCTTCCGCCTGGGAAGCACCACACCAGTAAAAGTGAAAGTTCGTTTGCTAACTGCAGCTAACAGAGATCCCCGCTCATGTATAGAAAAAGGGACTTTTCGGCAGGATCTATTCTATCGCTTAAGTGTGGTCTGCATTAAAATCCCTGGCTTAAGAGATCGTAGAGATGACATTCCTCTTCTCATAAAGCATTTTTTAAAAACATATTCTGATAAATATGGGAGAGAGGTCGGGTCTCTTGATTCAAAAGCAGAAGATCTCCTGGTTTCCTACCAATGGCCCGGGAATGTGCGGGAGTTGGAAAATGTTATTGAAAGAGCAGTGGCTCTTACAAATGAGAAGATTATTCAATTGTCTGACCTTCCGAAAGATATGCTTTTGTCCACAGGGAGAGTTCATCTCTCCAGCTCAGTTGATAGAGAGCTATCTTATTCTGAGGCTAAGCGACAGCTAACAGAATCATTTGATAAGGATTTTATAACCTACTACTTGAAGAAAACCAAAGGGAATGTGAGCAAGGCAGCTAAGTACATGCGTATCCAGAGAACATCGCTTCAGCGTTTGCTGAAAAAACATGGCCTACAGGCGATAGAATTTAGAATAGGCCGTTAGTGTAACAAACCAGCTACGCTCCCGCCTCTTTTTTGCTACACGGACTAATCCCCGATTTTACCGACACTTACAGAACTCCTACCAGCGGATACTGCTACCAAACTGCTACACATTCGCCAATCTGTTCATACTTGGATAGGGGCTGTTGAAAAAGTCCCAACTCTTTGGATAGCCGGGACTTTGTAGTCCCGGCCTCGTCGAGCGGGGTTGGAAAACCCCGCCTGTCCGCTAGCAGAATAGAACTTTTTCAACAACCCCGATAGTTGCATGGCATGGTATTTGCTTCCTATGACAACCAAATGCAGTTTGTTGAGGCAAAGTCTAAGTTTTGGATTGGGAGTTTGGTGTTGTTCCTGACAAATACGCAGTTAAGCGAGTATAAAATGGGAGGTGAATGATGATGAAGCCGGCGAAAGGATTTACCTTGATCGAGGTACTGGTAGTTATAGCGATTATTATCCTAATGGTGGGAACCTTGGTGCCTGCTTTGGCTAAAGCCAGAGAGAGAGCCAATGAGATCTCTTGCCTGAGTAACCTCAAGAACATTTCCTACGGGCTGGAGATGTTTTTTAAAGAGCATGATGAGTATCCCAAGGACAGTTTAGCCACAGCTTTAGCTCCTTATGTAGGTAATCCATCATGCTTCTATTGTCCTTCCAGCGGGCACAGTTATGAGAAATTTTATGTATTCCGGGACAAGAAAGTCTCTACAGACAAATACATTATTGGCTGTCCCTACCATTCTAACGAGAGCAGGGGAGTAAGCGCCTTTCGATATGGGGTCATCCAGATCGGAAGGCTGGGCATAGTAACCTGGAACAAGACCGAAGCGCGCATAAATGTGGGGGTTGAGGTTAATGGCGGTGTGCTCAACTTCGAAGATGGAAGCAGGATAATCCTCAACGGTAATAGTAGCGGTTATGTGCTAGCGTGTTTGAGGATGGATAACGGACAATTATACACAATAGTAAGGATTCTAAAAAGGCATCCCGTCTGTGCAATAAACGTAGACGTCAAGCGCGGAAGCAAATTTGAGATAATTACCCCTGCCGCGATTGCCGGCGTGCAGGGGACAAAATTCAAGTTATACGCCCAGGATGTTTCGGGAGAAGACAAGCAGAGAACCAAAGTGGTGATGACTGAAGGCACTGTCGAAATGAGAGGTAGGAACGGCCAGGTATATACACTTGGACCTGGAGATGAGCGAGAGATAGAGGAAGACGATGCTGATTGTCCAGATGACCCAGAAGAATAGGAATGCCAAGATGTGGAAAGATGTAAAGGACATCAGGAAGATGGTGAGCAAGCAATTTCAAAAATCAGTCGGTGAATGGTTATTTCCATCCTGTAGATGGGCAGCAGGAGATTTTTTTTCAAAATCATGCTACATACGTGTGCTATGTAGCATATTCGGTTAAGGGGGGCATCTTATGTCCTTGCTAAAAGAAGAAACCTGGTATAGCTCAGGTGAGGTAGCTAAAGTTGTGGGCCTAAGCTTGCGCCAGCTTCATTATTGGAGCATGATTGGTATTGTATGGCCCGTGCTGGAGGTTCACGGGCTAAGAAGTTTCCACAGGTACTCCAATGAAGACACTGAGCTACTTAAGAGGATAAAAAGCTTAAAAGAGGAAGGCTATACTCTAAGAGCCGCTTTTCGAAAAGCAAAAGAGGAAGAATTGAATGAACAAAAAGTTAGCCTTGGTGAGTAAATTGGGCGCCGTTAAATGGCCGATTTTAATTGCATCAGGAATAACTATTCTATTTGTGCTGGGTATATTTGAGCCCTTAGAACTCATCAGCCTGGACGCCCGCTTTCATTCGCGAGGAGACAAGTCAGCCTCTTCGGATATAGCCGTCATTGGTATCACTCAGCAATGTATTGAAAGAATTGGGAAGTTACCCTGGCCCCGTTCAACCTACGCCGAGATTATTAACTATTTAGCCCAAGCGAGAGCTAAGGTCATCTGTTTTGATATTTTCTTTCCCGTCTGCAGCGAGCAACAGGAAGATCTGAAACTGGTAGAAGCTACTCAAAAAGCAGGAAATGTTATCTACGCGGTATTTAGCCCAATAGCGCTTGAGCATTATAAGAAAGAGCCGTTATACCGGGTGGATTCTTTAAGGGAGAATATCAAAGCCCTTTCTGAGGCAGCAGCAGGAATTGGTCACATAAATGTTCCTCCGGACAGAGACGGCAGGATAAGGAGAGCTCCGGTAGCTCTTGAGTCTAAGGGGAGACTAATCTATCAGTTAGGCTTGGAAACAGTTATCCACTACTGGGGGATTGATAAAAAGAGCATAATCTTAGAGAAAAATATAATGAAATTAGGAGAAAGGAATCTCCCGTTAACCAGTGAAGGAGACCTTTTGATCAATTATCATGGCCAGGAGAAAGAGTTAGATTTCTATCCCTTTCACAAAGTTCTGGAAGGCGAGCTACCTAAAGAGAATTTTGAAGATAAAATTGTCCTTATTGGACAGAGTGCTCATGGTCTACCCAACGCTGACCTGATCTCTACACCACAGGGTAAGAAGTATGGAGTAGTCCTCCAGAGTGTTATTATTGACAATCTCCTCAATAGCGACTTCTTGGTGAGACAGGGATTGGTTAGCTCTCTAGTTACCATCATACTGCTCTCTTTGTTAACTGGCATACTATTCTTCAGATTTTCTCTTCGAAAAAGTATCATCTCTTTTCTGATTTCTTTGGCCTCAGTGATTCTAGGAGCCATTTATCTATTCAATAGAATTGGTTTTATTCTGGAGTTAGTCCCGTGCTTAACTACTCTCGCGGCTAATTTTGGGCTTTCGTTGACTCTTAATCTTAAGAGATCTCGCCAGCAGGTTATGCAGAAAGATTTCGAACTGAGTAGCCTCTTTAGAACCAGCCGCATCTCCGCCGAAGATCTTGGTATGGACACACTTCCCCAGATTATGGTTGATATTATCGGTGAGACTGTAGGTGTGGAAGCCTTAAGCCTTTATTTACGCGATGATACTACGCGAAGTTTATCCTTAAAGGCAGAATATAGCCTTAACAACTTATCTAAACAGGAAATGTCTCGAATCGCTGAGATAGCAAACCGTTTGGTACAGGATAGAGGAGAAGCTTTTCTAGCCAGGGATCTTACCCGGGATCCCCGATTCAAAAAGTTAGGCTTCGGGGTATCTTCTTTCTTGAGTAGCCCTTTAATAGTGGGAAGCCAGATAAAAGGCATCCTGAATTTTTATAATAAGAGATCCTGTGGAGCGTCTCGCAGCCATTATTTCACTAAAGAGGATTTGAGACTAATCTCAGCATTTTCCCATCAAATTGCAGTCATCTTGGAAAATGGACGTTTACTACAAGACATTGAGATTAAGAACGAACGGCTAATAGAAGCTATGGGAGAGCTCAAAGAAGCACAAGAAGAGGTCGTCAAACAAGGGAAACTTTCTGCAGTGGGAAGAATGGCCTCTATGATTATTCACGACATAAAGAACCCTATCGCAACAGTGAGACTTTATGCTGAGTTATTGGCAGAAGATCAGGTGGCCATAGAAGAAAGACAGAAATATTCTCAGATTATCTTAGGGCAGATTGATCGGACAACGAAGATGGCTCAGGAAGTTTTAGATTATACTAAGGGCAAACCTAGTCTGCGTCCCCGGATGGTTAGCGTGGAATCTCTGTTTGAGGAACTTGTTACTTTGCTCAGGGAGGATTTCAAAAAGATGGGGATAAACTTGGTGACAGATATATCCTTTAGAGGTTCTGTGAAGATAGATAAAGAGAAGATGATACGTGTCTTGTTGAATCTGGCTCGCAACGCCGCTGAAGCTATGGAAGGAAAGGGGACAGTGAGCATCTTGGGTAGAAAGGAAGATGGATATGTTCAATTTAGAGTCCTTGATGATGGTCCGGGTGTCCCCGCAGAGATAAAGAATAAACTGTTTGAACCATTCATCACTTATGGTAAGAAGCAGGGAACAGGTTTAGGGCTGGCTATTGTTAAGAAGATAGTTGAGGATCACGGAGGAAGAATCTCTGTAGAGAGCAAATTAGCTCAAGGAACAAGCTTTGTGATTGAATTACCCCATGAGATGGCGCAAGAAGAGGAGAAATAAATAATGGATGCAGAGTCAGATACTGACATTAAGGGAAAAGTGTTGGTAGTAGATGACGAAAAAATTATATGCCACACCATCCGCATAGGATTGCAGGGACATAACTACCAGGTAGTTACTGCCCAAAGTGCCGAGGAGGCTTTAGAAAAAATCAAGAATGAAGCCTTCGATGTTGTTTTAGCCGATATAAGGATGCCGGAAATGGATGGTATCCAGATGCTTAAGGCTATAAGGGAAATCGATCTGAGACTTCCGGTAATCTTTATAACCGGTTATCCCAGCGTCGAAACCAGTGCTGAAGCATTGGAATTAGGAGCAGAAGCTTATATAAGTAAACCGTTTCATAGGGTGGAGAATATTCTCGTACCCATAGAAAGTGCAATTGCTAGAGTCAAACAGAGGAAGGAAGGCAAATCAGTGATTGAAGCTAAGGAAGAGGAGATAGAATGCCTGGATTGCTATTTCGAATTCTCAATGAATAAGTGGCAACCTGGGTATATATGTCCTAAGTGTGGTTCTGAAGACACTTTCCCTCTCCCGGCAACTTCCAATGGTGATGTGCTTGACCAGGGAGTGGCGGGTGCCTTGGCTAGTTTGAGATTTGGTCGAGTCGCCAGATGGGCAGATTTAGTAAACTCCTCTCAGTTGGTAGAGTGTCTAACTATTCAATGGGAGCTGATAAAAGCTGGAAAGCCTGTTCCTCTCCTGGGTGAGGTAATGCTGAAGAAGGGGTATCTGAATGGTAGAGAAGTCAGTGCCATACTCAAAGCACAATCCGTCAAAAGACCTACCGAAGGGGAAAAAAGTTTTGGCAGAATAGCCCTCCATAATGAATTTATAACCACGGATCAACTCGAGACATGTGTTAGTATTCAGACAAGGACGATGTGCTATCAGGGCAAAGCCCCTCATCTGGGGGAGATTCTCTTAGAAAGAGGATATGTCACTGAGTCACAGGTCAAAAAAATACTCAGATTTCTGAAGGAAAAGGAGGAAAAAGGATTATTGCAATACGTGTGGATCGAAAGTATTCCCCCAACCGGAAGATTCAAAAGGAGGTTAGCGGCCTTTTGGAAACGATATCGCCTGGTGAGAGTTTGCAGCTCAGCGCTCTGTTTGCTAATATTATTACTGGGCTATTTCGCTGTAACGAGTGCGGGGAGACCCCTCTTTCCGTCCACTATGACAGTTATTGACGATTCCGGAACCATTCATAGGGTGGCCTCAACAGGGCTATCAATCCTCCCTAAGAAATCCAACGGGAAGCTATCTTATGCGCTTTACTGTAAGAAATGTGGTGTTTACTTCCCATTAAGAATTGACTCAGAACCAGGAGGGAATTTCACATTACAGCCCTGCCCCCGATGCGCCAAACTTGAACATGTGGATATTCCAGCCAGTGTAAGAAAGGTAATTGGAAAGTAAGGGAAATATGAAAGAGATGAAAAGAAACAGAGAGAAAAAGGGAGGGACGCGATCCTTGAGGAATATAGGATTCAGACATGCAATCTCAGTCTCCGGACTGCTGCTTTTGACCATGGGGCTAATCGGTTATTTAGAGACCTATCGGGAGAATCGGAGTCTGGTAACCGAGATGGAGAATAAGGCAAAAGTTCTCACGAGAAGCATTTCCAGGCAATATATTGATGCTATTGTAAAGAATGATGAGGCTATTATGACGAGATTAGCTGATGAATTATGGAGCGGAGAGGAGTTAGAATCTGTAAGTCTCTATAATCCGAATGGGCGCTGTCTCTGGCATCTTCATTCTAATCTTAAAGATGACCGGTTACCTGAGGGTAAGGTAGGGAAACTCAAAGATGGAGCAGACTTCCTTTCAAACCGAACTCTATTCCGTAATGTCCCAGTCCATGAGGTAATTATACCGCTGAACAGAAAAGGAGAGCTCTATGGTTTCCTCAAAGTCGACTATTCTCTGAGGGAATTCTACGATAGATTAAACGGCAGTTATTACCTATTGGTCATGGTGACTGCTGCGTTTGTAATTGCCAGTATTTCTTGCACCTGGCTGACCACTAACACTATGATACGTCCATTAGATTTCTTAACCGAAGGAGTGAAGAAAGTTTCTCAAGGAGATTTCACTACTCACATCGCATCTTCTTCAGCCAAGGAATTAGTCGCTCTAACTGAAAATTTTAACCAGATGGTTACTAAACTTAGAGATACAAGAACGGAGCTTGATTGTTATCAGGCCTCTCTGGAAGAGAATATTATGAGGATTAGAGCAGAACTGGAAGAGACTCACCGAAAACTTGCCCATTCTGAGAAATTAGCGGGCATAGGGAGGTTAGCTGCCGGGGTGGCTCATGAAATCAATAATCCTCTGACAAGTATTCGCATGTTATCTCAGCTTCTGCTTGATAGAATGAAGCAAGGAGAAGACCAAGAGAATTTAGAGGAGATTCTGAAACAGTCTTTGCGGTGTGAGAAGATTGTGAAAGGCCTTTTGAGTTTTGCCAGGGGTAGAAAAGTCCACCATGGAACTATCGATATAAACAGTATCTTGAAAAGTTCCACCAATTTTCTAAGCAAGCAGAAAACGTTTAATAACATTGAGCTCATTAAGAAATTGAGTGCTGTGCCTGTTTTTGTTGAAGGGGATTCAGAACAGATGGAAGAAGTCTTCACTAACATTCTTTTAAATGCAGTGGACTCCATGGATGGAAAAGGGAAACTGATTGTAGAGGACTCTGCTAGTAATGGCGTGATCAAAATCGCTATCACTGATACCGGCTGTGGGATCCCTGAAGAAAATCTGAATAGGATATTTGACCCCTTTTATACATCTAATAACGGGCATCAGGGCACCGGTTTGGGGCTTTCCATTAGCTATGGCATTGTGCGTGAACATCAAGGAACCATAGAAGTGGAAAGCCAGGTAGGTAAAGGAAGCACATTTACTGTGTGCTTACCCGCGAAAGGACTCAAGAAGAACAATGTTTAAAAACTTGCATAAGCTGGACGAAGACGAGCTTATCTATCTTCATAAGCTAACCATTATCCATAAACTGGTGGGTGATATGGCCCACGAGTTTAATAATCAGTTGGGAGGAATAGGAGATTGCACCAGAGTGGCCTTAGAGGATGGCAGTTTAGAGGTGATGAAGAAAACACTCGAGCTTACCTTGCCAGTGGCTGAAAGGGGATGTTCGCTCACCAGGATGCTCACAGATTTTGCTCGTGCTAAAAGCACCGGGCCGGAGGAAGTGGATTTAACCGGAACTTTGGAGAAGGCTTTAACCTTGAGGAATCATGGTTTGCTGAAAAAAGGCATCAAGGTAACAAAAGAGTATAGTGTAGTTTCCAGGGTATGGCTTAACTCCGGTAAGATCCTGCAGGTGTTCTTGGCTATGATCATGAATGCGGAGGAATCTATGGAGAACGGAGGTACACTGGCTATCTCTCTTGGCCCTTTTGTCAAAGACGAAATAGAAATATCCTTTGAACACAGCGGAAAAGCAAGAGAGGGAACCTTGGGATTGGTAGCTATCCAGAAAATTCTTAAAGAGCAGGGTGGGCAATTTCATCTGGAGAGTGATGAGGAATGGACCACTTTTACCTTGAAGTTGCCTTTAGGAGAAACTTCATTTGATGTTGCTGAGCGAGCAGAAGGAGAGTTGGAGTCAACAAAGGGGACCTCCGGGAAGAGCCTTAGCATTTTGATTGTTGAAGATAACGAAGCATACCAAAAGTCACTCAGCGATTTGCTTAATATGAAAGGACACAAATGCGAAGCAGTGCCAGATGCAGAGAAAGCCCTTGAGAGGGTAAAAAGCAAAGATTATGATCTTGCTTTTGTGGATATATACATGCCAAAAATGGATGGATTTGAACTTTCCAGACTATTAAAAAGAATGAAACCAGGCCTGAGGGTTGTTTTTGTTACTGGAGATACCAGTGAAGAGACAATCGACAAGATAAAAAAAGCCGGTGTCTTAGGCTATCTTACCAAGCCCTGCAACCTGAAAGAGATTTATGAATTAGTGGATAAGGCAGCTTGCGCCATGGACAGCGACTCATCATCCGGTGCCCGAGCCAACGAACAGGTGTCATCAGTAACGAATTATGAAAGTAGAAGGTTGCTCGATAAACTTTGTGAGACAGACGTCCCGAGTGACAAACTAGGAGGAAACAAGTGAAGAAGAGAATTTTACTGGCGGATGACGAACAGATTACTCGTTACTCACTTTCACTCAAGCTGAATAAGCAAGGATATGAGGTGGTAAGCGAAAGCAGTGGCGAAAAAGCTATCGAGAGACTGAAAAATGAGGAGTTTAATTTGATCATTTTAGATGTCATTATGCCAGATATGGATGGAATGAAAACATTCGAACAAATCAGAAAGATAAACCCGGATGTGCCTGTGATCATGCTAAGTGGCAAAGCGAGTACTGAGAAGGCAGTATACCTCATGAAGATGGGGGCATATGACTATATCACTAAGCCAGTAGAGCAAGCAAAGGAGGTGAGCCTGCGTGTAGAGAGAGCCATTGAGAAGAACCAACTTATCATTCAGAATAGAGGATTACTGGAGCGACTCAAGCAAGCAAATATGGAATTAGAGGCAGACAAAAAGCTTCTGGGGGAAAAGTCGAAGCGTTTGCAAAGAGCCCTGGAAGGGACAGTCAATTCCCTGGCATCAATGGTTGAAATGAAAGATCTCTATACTGCCGATCATCAACTGCGGGTTGCCAGCCTGGCCTGTGTTATAGCTGATGAGATGGGTCTTCCTGAGGAGGAGATCGAGGCGATCCGTACAGCCGCAGTGATTCATGATATAGGGAAGGTATCTGTCCCCGCTGAGATTCTTAGCAAGCCTTGTAAACTGAGCGAGGAAGAAATGAACCTGGTCAGGAGGCACCCCGGGGTCGCTTACAACATATTGAAGCGGATAGAATTTCCCTGGCCTGTTGCCGAAATCGTGTTTCAGCATCACGAAAGGATAGACGGTTCTGGATATCCCAGGGGGTTTTTGCTCAAAGAGATCTGCCGTGGAGCAAGAATCCTGGGGGTAGCAGATGTTGTCGAGGCCATGACCTCTCACCGACCCTATCGCGCTGCACTGGGCTTAGACAAAGCACTGGAGGAAATCTCATGGAATAAGGGTATCCTTTATGATCCCGAGGTGGTAGATGCTTGCTTGAGGCTTTTCACAAAGAAACGGTTTAAATTCGATCATGAAGTCGAGGATATTACAAGAGGAGAAAAGAGGAGACCTTCATTCGCTTTTGCCTCGCTTATTTTCTAGCCTTTCGAGTTTCTTACCATTCATACCAACGCATTGAACCTTCCTTCCAAGGTTATTCATGACCCGGAAGAACCTTGTTTAAGTTCCCCCTTCGACCTCCTGCGCTTGATGATGTCCTTGAAGATCCATTTGTGATCTGGGCTGCTGCTCAGCATTCATAGACGGAGTATAGCGTTGATAGTTGTTCCTTCCCTCTTTCTTGGCATGGTACATGGCGATGTCGGCATTCTTTGCCACGATATCACCATCTTCACCATCGTTGGGATAGATGACAAGCCCAATGCTGGTGGTCACATGGAGCTCGTGGCGATCAAGGACAAACGGTTTTCGAAAGACTTCAATGATTCTTGTCGCAATCTTGCCAGCGGCTTCCGCCTGATCCATTTGTGGGAGTAATATCATAAACTCGTCGCCTCCCATCCGGGCAATAGTATCGCTCTTACGCAGAAGGCTTGTCAGGCGATCACCAACAGCTTGCAGCAACCTGTCTCCCATGCTGTGCCCCAGTGTATCATTAACCCTCTTGAAGTTGTCTAAGTCGAGCAGCATCACTCCCAGTTTTCGCCTGTCGCGGTCTGCATGAGCGATCTCCAGGCTGAGGCGGTCATTGAATACCCGCCGATTGGGCAGACCGGTCACCTCGTCTTTATAAGCCAGATCCTTGATGATTTCCTCCGCACGCCTCCGCTGGGCGAACCTTCCCAGTTCTCTACCCATAGCATGAATCAGGTCCCACTCTTCTTTGAGAAATGGACCCTCACGAACTGCTGATTCTTGTTGCAAGTGATACACTTCTACAGACCCCACTTTTTTCCCAAAAACGTTGATGTCGGAAGATTGCTTCCACGCTGTCTCGTTGAAGTTATCTGTTTTAAACTGTCGCCCCTCGAAGATGATCCTGGCGCACGTTATGTCCGGATGTCGCCAACTGGCTTGAATCAAATAAACTATTCCTTGAAGGACTTCATCCATTGACCAATCTGTTTCTGCCATAAGGTTTGAAGCCGCGTAGAGACAATTCAATTCCTTGGCGCGCTTGCTGAGCTCATGCGTCCG
>SDBT01014211.1_pt1 | contig 12708 bp, 10 predicted proteins | sample 2277101 | NCBI WGS metagenome assembly SDBT01 (sample SAMN10404973, study PRJNA504765) | marine sediment metagenome | isolation source: marine sediment core GS10_PC15, 103 cmbsf | place: Arctic Ocean: Southern Knipovich Ridge | collected 2010 | reverse complement strand
TTACCGAACAATACGTCTACCAGGTGACGGGCATCCGCCAGCGGCATTGGGCCGCCAAGGACGAGAAGCCTTCGAGCATGGCCTTCAAGGCGGCCTTGGAAGCGATCCGCACCTCTGCCATCGACACCAAGGACATCGACGCGATCATCCTCGCGACGACCACGCCAGACGTAGCAATGCCGTCGACCGCCTGCATCCTGCAAGACCGCCTGAGCCTCGGGCCGATCCCTGCCTTCGACATCAACGCGGCCTGTTCCGGCTGGCTTTACGCGGTTTCGATGGCCCGGGGGATGATCTGCTCCGGCTTGGCGAGGCACGTGCTGACCGTGGGTGTCGACATCCAGTCGCGGTTGTTGGACCGGGGCGACCGCAGCGCCTATTTCATCTTCGGCGACGGGGCCGGCGCGGCCATCATCTCTGCCGGCACCGAGGGTCATCGCATTCGAGAGGTGATTGTCCGGTCCTATCCTCGTGGGCTGCACATGGCGAGACGCGATGGGCCCGGTTATTACGTCACCAACGGCCAACCGGATGTAGATCCGTGGATGCGGCTCGACGGTCCGGCCTTGTTCCGCCTGGCGACCGACAGCTTCACGACAATCATTCGCGACGCGATCGCCCGTAGCGGCTGGAACGTCGACGAGACCCGTTGGGTAATCCCCCATCAGGCCAACGGCCGCATTCTCAAGGCGGCCGCCAAGCGAAGCGGCTTCTCCTTCGACCGCTTCGTGCTCAACGTCGACCACGTCGGCAACACGTCGAGCGCAAGCATCCCGCTGGCCATAGCCGACGCCCAAGAGCAATTCGCGCCGGGCGACAAGCTAATCCTCTGCTCAGTAGGCGCCGGCCTAACCGCCGCGGCCGTGTCGGTGGAGTGGTAGCAGCCAGACTTTTCGTGGCGTAGGCGGCTCGCCAGCACGGTGAGGTGGCGCCAGTTTGACGGACACTCCAAGTGCTTAGGTTTTGCGGGTGAGGCAATGTCCTCGGTGGTGGTTCTTCGCTCTTTCGTCGGAGCGTCGTCGGCCACATTTTTCCGGTAGATTCGCTGGATTATGAAGTAGAGCGTCGAGGTGAGCATCAACAAGAATACCAGTGCCTCCACCCTGCGGGACGATTTCAAAAACACCGGATGGACCGCCAATGGCGTCTTCAATTCGTGGTTCGCCAATTCCGAGTAACACTGTTGTTTGTACTTCGCGAACAACACGTCGGCACTTTGCGTCTGCGCCGCGGTGGCGATCAACTTCCTGCAACCGCAGCAGGTGGCCGGCGGAAAACGTGCCGCGGTCGGAGATCATCGTCAATGCCGGCGGCTTCAGATGCTTCTCGATCAGTGCCAGTTGCTCGGCGACCAAGTGCCGCGAGATGCGTAGCGTTACTTTCTCCCTCGGGAACGACACTGAGGTTCGCTTGCCGGCGGGACTGACGCGTTTCTGGATGAAGCAGAGTGTCCAGGCAGCTTGACGATCTGGCGCACCCCTCCCGAGAAGGGGCTGGAAGCGCCCGATAAGCCTCATGTATCGACGAGTTCTCGGCGTTGCGTATTGCCGGAGCATATTGTCTGCTTAGCCAGACATAACTTACGTGCTCGCATGGAGTTGCGCGGCGTGCGTTGCAATACGAACGTATTCTGGGACGGCGACGGGACGCTGAACATCACCAACGGTGGGAATACCACGACAACTTCCAATGTTGTGATCGCCGATTATGACGGCTCGAGAGGTATAGTCAATGTCGACGGCGCCGGTTCGGTCTTGCAGTTGCAGACGCTTACTAGCGACAAGACGATCATCGTCGGCCTCTACGGCGACGGGACGCTGAACATCACCAACGGCGGTGTCGTCAGTTCTGAGGGTTCATGCAATATCGGCGGCTTAGGCGGCAATCCCCTCTGGGAAACAACTGGTACAGCTAACGTTCATGGCACCAATTCGCACTTGACGACGACAAAAGACATCTATCTGGGCAGCAGTCTTCACGGCATCATCCACGGCGTTGGAACATTGAACATCGCCGACGGCGGGAAGGTTACAACGCAGGAGAGTGTTTATATCGAAGCTGAGTCGATGCTGGATTTGCAGGTGGTCAGTAATGTTGCCACGCTTGACGTCGGTGACTACTTGGACAACGACGGCACGGTGCGGCTGGCGGCAGGCACGGGTCTGGCGGCGGGCGTGTATTCGCCGATTGTCGCGAATAGTTGGTCGGGCGCCGGCAGCTATCAAGCGTTCGGTGGTGTGTGGAACGCAACGGCACACGAGTTTACCGTGCCGTTAGCGCAGCAGGCTTCGAGTGGCGTGCCGGTTCCACTCGATCTGGCCACGGCTCCGCGCGTGGACGTCGATAGCGGGACCGGCCAACAGGTCAGCGCTTCTTTCTCTGGAGGGGCCGGCTCCGTCGACTTCTCCGCCAGTTTGTTCGACATCGAAACGGTTGCGGACCTGTCGCTGCAGGTGGAAGTGGGAGAGTACCTCGCCGGTTGGGACTTCAACACTAGTCAGCCAATCGGCCAGCCGGTGTTGCTGTCGTTCTACCTGGGAGCGGGATACGAGGCTTCCGATCTGCAGATATGGCATCTGGACAACCAGGACCAGTGGAGTCCATACATCCCAACCGACCTGACGATAGTCGACGGCTGGGCAAGCTTCACCGTCGACAGTTTCAGCGGTTACGGCCTAACGACCCCCGAGCCCTCCACCTTCACGCTCGCCGTCCTCGGCCTGCTGAGCATGCTAGGCTTCAGCCGAAGACGACAACGTCGGCGACGCCCCGCACCATGCCAGTAATCCGAGGACTACTGCGAGGCCCCCGCGCAAAAAAAACGGCACCGATCTTGCCAACCGGTGCCGCTTGAGTTTTTCGACGTTGCGGGCGATTGGGCCCTGCCTACATCTTCGCAATCTTCTCAATCAAATCAACGCTACGGCAACTGTAGCCCCATTCGTTGTCGTACCAGCTTAGAATCTTCAGCATGTTGTCGCCGACGACCTTGGTCCAGGGGGCGGCGAAGATCGAACTGTGCGGATCGCCGATGATGTCGGTCGAGACGATCGGGTCCTCGGTGTAGCAGAGGATGCCTTTCATCGGGCCGTCGGCCGCTTCCTTCATAGCCGCGTTGACTGCGTCGGCGGTGACCGGCTTGGAGGTCTCGACGGTCAAGTCGACCGCGCTGCCGGTGGGCGTGGGCACCCGCAGGGAGAAGCCGGTCAGCTTGCCCTGCAACTCGGGCAGCACCAGCCCGACCGCCTCGGCCGCTCCGGTGGTGGTCGGGATCATGTTCAAAGCGGCCGCCCGGGCACGGTAGAGGTCCTTGTGCGGGAAGTCCTGCACGACCTGGTCGTTGGTGTATGAATGGATCGTGGTCATCAGGCCCTTGACGATGCCGAACTTATCGTGGATCACCTTGGCGACCGGGGCCAGGCAGTTGGTCGTGCAGCTCGCGTTGGAGACGCACTTGTGCTCGGCGGTCAGCTTGTCGTCGTTCACACCCAGCACGCAGGTCAGGTCGGGGCCCTTGGCCGGGGCGCTGATCACGACCTTCTTGGCGCCGGCGTCGAGGTGGCTGTCGAACCCGGCCTTGTCGTCGGTCTTGCGGCCGCGGAACACGCCGGTGCTCTCCAGGATGATCTCGGCCCCCAGCTTGCCCCAGGGCAGTTCGGCCGGGTTGCGGATCGCCATCGCGGCGATCTTCTTGCCGCTGACGGTCAGGTTCTCGTCGTCGTACTCGACGGTGCCGGGATAACGGCGGTGGATGCTGTCGTACTTCAGCAGCGTCGCCAGAGTCTTATTGTCCGTCAGATCATTGATGCCGACGACCTCGAAGACGTCCGGTCTGGCCATCAGGCCACGAAACGTCAACCGGCCGATCCGGCCAAATCCATTGATACCAACACGAATTGCCACAACATTTCTCCTTCTAGGAAAGTTCCGCCCCCCCTACGGTGAGGGGGTATATCTCGCAATCTGGCCGCCCGGGGCGACCCTGTAGTCATATTGAGAACCCGCCATTATACTGTGTCCGTATCCGCTATCAACCACCCGGGAGTGATTGTTTTGCAGCCGGCCGGCCGACCCCAGCGGCAGCTTCCCGAGGGTGTTCCCCGCGGTGTGTGGCAATATACAATCGCAGACCACATCGCCGACCAATACGACGAGTTTTTCGCCGAAAACCGACTCTTCGAGTTCGACGAGCAGGTCCTGGCCCGATATTTCAGCCGCCCCGGCATGGTGGTAGATCTGGGCTGCGGCACGGGCCGTGTACTGGTGACGCTTGCCCGGCGTGGGTTCCGCGGCCTGGGGGTCGATCTCTCGCCAGCCATGCTGCGGATCGTTGCCGAGAAGGCCCGGGCCGAGAATCTGTCAATTTGGGGATTACGGGCAAATTTGGTAGAACTCGATTGCCTTGCCGATCACTCGTTCGACTATGCCGTCTGCCTGTTTAGCACGCTGGGGATGATCCGAGGCCGGAGGCATCGGCGTCGGGTATTGGCCCATGTTCGCCGGATGCTGAAGCCGGAGGGGCTGTTCGTGTTGCACGTTCACAATTTCTGGTTCAACCTGTTCGACCCGGCCGGCCGTCGTTGGTTGGCGGGCCATTTGCTCTCGCTGCCGTTTCGCCGCGGCGTAGAGCGGGGCGACAAGTTCTTTCACTACCGGGGCATCCCGCAGATGTTTCTGCACACCTTCACCCTCGGCGAGTTGCGACGCGAACTGGCGGCGGCCGGCTTCCGCATCAAAGAACTGATCCCCCTGGCCGCGAGCCGGCAGCGTCCGTTGAGTTGTCCCTGGCTGTTCGGCCCGTTTCGCGCCAACGGGTGGATCGTGGTGTGCCGGTAGTACGTTATTGCATCGAAGCGGGGGGACGCGGAATGTAATTCTAGACAATAGCCGGGGGCTAACAGCCCGCGGGGAAGTAAGGCAAACCAGCCCGCGGGGAAGTGGGATCAAGGCAGGTTTCCCGCGGGCTGTTAGCCCCCGGCTATCCGATTACTCTGGGGACGACTCAGTAGTAGCGGCTCACCGCTTCTGAGCTTGGGGCTTCTCGTCCATGGGTTTCTTCTCGTCCTCAGACTCCTTCGGCTCCTCGGCAGGTTTCGCCCTTGCGAGCTTCTTCTTCCGCGGACCGGTCAACGGTTCGCTCAGCACGATCTCCAATGCGGTCGCCTTGGCGCGGCCCATCATGTTTGGGGGCCTTTGGCCGCGGGTGACGGTGATCGCGTCGCCCTTCTTGGCTACCGAGTAATCGGCGAAGTCGACCTTGATCTGAGGTTCGTCGGTCAGTTTGATCTGCACGGTCCCCCGGCCGAAGGACACTGTGTAGGCACCCTTGCGGATGCCCGTAATCCGACCGTTAACGGCATACTGGCCGGCGAGCGTACCCTTGGACCGCTTGGACCGGGGCTGCGGATTCGCCGCGTCGGCGCCGAAACCATTCTGTGCGTCTTCGCCCTCCTCGGGCACCGCGTCGACCGGCCAGATGCCGATCTGTGCCGCCTCCGACGGCGTGAAGATGGTCAACTCGCCGACCGGAGAGCGGGCCTTGCCTCGCTTGTCCAACTCGACGGAGAACTGGACGAACATCCCCGGCTTCAAGAAGTCGGGCTCGGCCGTGCCGGTGACACTGATCTTGGCTTTCGGGTCGACGAAAACAATCCAGGTCTGATTCGTATTGGTTAGGAGCTGGATGGCGCCGGGCCGGACCGCTTGCACGGCACCCTGCGCGGCAAAGCGGGCCATTTTCGGTTTCGGCCCTCGACGCTGGGCCTCGGCCTCAGCAACGACAAGAGTGACGGACGCGGCAAGGAGAAGGCGGAGCAGCATGGCAGGACCTCGCAAGTGGTGCGTTGGTAAGGGGGATTCCTCTCGGGGACGCCCAAGCCAACCTTCCATCGAGCATACCCGGCAACGGCCCGTTTGGCCACCCCCTCCAATTGACCGCGAACCCTGGTCGGCGGCGCGGGATCTATCTACAATGAACGGGCCGATTGCTCGGAGGCCCATCGTACGTATGATTCACGAGCGCTAACCCCAAACCTCACAATGACTTCCGACGATCGCCCCATCACCGTACCCGAATTCGCCGCCATGAAATCGGCCGGGCGGAGGATTTCCGTCCTGACGGCCTACGACTACACCATGGCCCGGCTCGTCGATGCGGCCGGTGTCGACGCGATTCTCGTCGGCGATAGCCTCTCGATGGTCGTCCAGGGCCATGCCAACACGTTGCCGGTCACGCTCGAGCAGATGATCTACCACGGCGAGATGGTCGCCCGGGCCGCGCAGCGGACGCTGGTGATCGTCGACATGCCCTTCCCCAGTTTCCACCTCGGTGTGTACAAGTCGCTGGAAAACGCCGCACAGATCGTCAAGCAAACCGGCTGCCAGGCCGTCAAGCTCGAAGGCGGCGGCGAACAGGCACCGGTGATCGCCGCGATGGTCTCGGCCGGCATACCCGTGATGGGACACGTGGGCCTGCGGCCGCAAAGCGTCAACCAGCTTGGCGGCTATCATGTGCAGCGCGACGAGAAACAGCTTCTGGCCGATGCCAAGGCGGTCGAGCAGGCCGGCGCATTTTCGATCGTGCTCGAATGTATCCCCGCCCAGATTGCCGACCGGGTGACCGCCCAGTTGAACATCCCCACAATCGGCATCGGTGCCGGCGTTGGCTGCGACGGTCAGGTGCTCGTGCTCAACGACCTGCTGGGCCTGACCCCCGGCCGGGTGCCGCGTCACGTCAAGGCCAACGCCGATCTGAAAGGCGAGATCACCCGGGCGGTGACCCAATACCACGACGAAGTCCGCGCCGGCACGTTTCCTGGAGAAGATCAGACGTTCCGGTAGGGTGCGTGCAACAGTAGGACAGGATTGCATCCTGTCCAGACAGGTTGAAAACCTGTCCTACGACAGTTCTACAACCCGTCAACCAACGACCGCAACTCGTCTGCCTTCTCGAACAAAATCGCACGCGTCTCTCCGAGACCGGCAAACGCCTTGCGAAAACGCTCGTTGTCCGGTTTCTCGCCGGTGACGTTGCGGATACAAATCGCCACGATCTGCTTGGGGTGTTTTCGGGCGATCTTGCCGTAGATCTCCGGATCCTGCTCGCCCGAGTCGCCGATCACGATGAAACGCCGCTGGGGAAACGCCGCCAGGATGGGCTCGATCGCTTCGGTCTTCGTCTGCTCCTGAGACAACAGCATGTTCAACGCCGACGAATCCGTCAGCCGAAAATACTTCAAGTGGAACGACCCGAGCGGGTATCCGTCCGTGCCGAACAATGTAGTCAACGCCGGATAGAGCTGCCATGGACTGCCGGAAACGTAGTGAAAGGCCACGCCCTTGGCGGCAAAGTCGCGATACAGTTCGGGCATGCCCGGCACCGGCTCGAAATCGCGCAGAAACGTGTTGCGCAACATGGCCTCGTGGTCGCGGACCTGCGTGTGCTTGATCGTATCGTCGACGTCGGAGATGATCGAGAGTCCTTGGCGTCCGATCAGTTGCACGCGGCCGACGAAACGTCGCGGGTCGTTGCGCCGGGTGATCGCCTCGAACTCGAGCCAGCCGCCCGCGGCCTGTTGCTTTTCGGCGGCGGGCAGTTGCAGGGTTTGCGAGAAATGCCCGTTCGGCTGCGACGTACCCGCTTCGTAGACGTGCTCGCCAAGGCGGATCGAAATGTTCTTATCCCGCTCGTTATCGACCAGGAAGAGTCTGGTCCGCCGCTGGAGGATTTCGTCTTCCGACGCGTTCGCACCGACGCCCACCGTGCCACGAATGGCATCGACCAGCAGCCCCCGCCGCGTGGAGTCTTCCTCGGGTTCGTAGATTACGCCGTGAACCTGCACGGTCCACGTCTTGTTGTCGGCATCGAGATGGGCGTAGGTCGGATAGAAGACAACGGTCTCGTCGCTCTTGATATCCGACCGACCGCCGGGCAAAACCATCACAATCGCCGGAACGGCAAACACCACGGCACCCAACAGCCCGACGCCGAGCAGCGTTCTCTTTCGGAACCGGCGACATCCACACGTGCAATCGCCCGAATCGGTGGCTTCGGATGTGTTCATGGTCCGTTCCTTTGCGGTGTGGGTCTTCGTGGCGTAGGCGTCTCGCCTGCGTTGCACCACAGGCGAGACGCCCGTGCCACGATTGTGCCCATTATACGCGTCATCGTCCCGATGCGAAACGGGCCGGCAACGTCCGCATTTCTCGTCGTAGGACGGATTTCCAATCCGTCTAGAAGAACGGACCAAGAATCCATCCTGCAGAGGATGACGGATTGAAAATCCGTCCTACGGTCTTGTGTCTTGACGGCCACCAGCCACTCTGGGGCCTTTCCCAACGAACTGCTCGCCCGCCGATTTCGGCAAGCCGCCCAGAAACTGCTCCAGCGCCTGATAGTATTCCGGCGTTTGCGGGTCGTTGTGGTCGCGGCCGGGGATCGTGACGAAGCGTTTCGGCTCGTTGGCGGCAGCGAACAGCCGTCGGCCGTGATCGAAGGGGATCATCCGATCGGCGTCGCCATGGCTATGCAGCAATGGGCCATGGTAGTTGGCGATCTTCTCCAGCGAGTTGAGCCGATTGTGCATCAGCAGTTTCGCAGGTATCCACGGCATGAGTGCGGAGGCCGCCTCGGGAAGCGACGTGAACGTGCTTTCGAGGATCAGCCCCCGGGCACCGTCGGCGGCAGCCAGATCGACCATCACGGCCCCACCCAGCGACCGGCCCATCAGGACGACGTCGCGTTGTTCGATGCCCTCTCGTTGTGCCAGCCACTTACGTGACGCCCGGGCGTCTTGCAGAACTCCCGCCTCGTTGGGCGAACCACCGCTACGTCCGAAGCCGCGATAATCGAACGCCAGCACGGCCACTGCCAGTTGATCGTGAAGCACGCGGAGCACGTCGGCCCGGTGGCTGATGTTGCCCGCGTTGCCATGGGCGAACAGCACGACCGCCTTGGCATTCTCGTGCGGACAATACCAGCCGTGCAGCCGCGTGCCGTCCTCGGCCGCAAACCAAACGTCCTCGAAGGTCAGGCCCGCCGGACGCCAATTGCCCTGCGGATACGGCGCGGGGACGAAGACCATCGACTGCTCGAATTTCGCCAACGGGCTAACGAGCCTTCCGTCAGACGTCGCACAACCGACCATCGCCGGCACAATCGCCAGGGCCAACAAGATTCGCGTTACCGAGCGGCGCATGGCATACCCCGAGAAAAGACACGAGAAGGGCGGGGAGGGTACGCGATGTGAGAGTGGGCGTCAAGATCGACTTCCGAACGACTCGTTTGCCGCCTGTTGCACGGCCGTCGGCTGCCGAAACCGGTCTATTGGGCCAACCGGTTCAGCAGGCTCGTTTAGCGATTGGCAGTATTCTCAAACCGCGAAGCGGTTTCACATCATAGCCCGGGGTAAGCGGAGCGGCGGAGCCGCGCAGCGCCACCCCGGGTTGCGCCCCACACGCCCGTGCCAACCCTGAAAGGGTTGCACCGTCCGGCGTCCATTGTGGAACCCTTTCAGGGTTCGCATCGCCGGTTGGTCCCGTTCCCGGGGTGCGCTCCGCGACCCCGGGCTTCGATGTTCAACGCCTTCGGCGTTACCCGCGCTGCGCAAGGATAGACAAGCCCGAGTGTGACAATCAGCAGAAGTCTTCAGCCCTGGAAGGGCGGCAGTCAATAGCCAGGGGCGTGAGCCCCTGGGAACGATTGTGGAACGTGAACGCGAGCCCCGCAGGGGCGGCAGAAACGGTGCGTCACACTCGACTGCCGCCCCTCCGGGGCTCTGCGTGCTCTGACGATATTGTCCCAGGGGCTCACGCCCCTGGCTATTGACTGTCGCCCCTTCGGGGCTGCCCGTCGGTAGATCACGCACCAAGATGAATCCTCAACCGGCCCCCACACCCCGGTCGAAGGCGTCTTGATCGCGCTGGAAGACTGCCAACACCGACTCGAACGTGCCGCTGTTGATCTGCCAGACTGGCGACTCGTCGCTGTGGGCGTTGCAGTGCGTGGTGAACAGCCGGTACATGAACTTGAACAGATGGCGCGGCACCCGCAACGACCCGAAGGCCTCCATCAGCCGACGCTGATCTACCGATTCGTCGAACAGAACGTCGAGCGTGGGTGAGCTGTTGTCGGCGGCACAGGCTGCCACCCGGGCGTTGGCTACGTCGTAGAGCGACTGGCCGGTCCAGGAGAGCGAGCGGATCAGGTTCTGCTTGTCGAGCCGGGCCCGCTGGTGGAAATCGCGGTCTTCGCGGTCGACGAGCCGTTCTAGCTCGATCGGCAGCAGCAGCTTCAGGCCGAGCCCGGGATGCTTGAGAAACTTGTTGTCCAGCATGGGCCAGACCAAGGCCTGCATCAGTTCGGTCGATCCGTTGATCAGGTAGGGCTCGTCGACGCGATCGACGAGCACGAGAATCCCCTCGAACCGCAACGCACGGAGCACGCCTTGGAGCTTGCCGAGCAGCTCGTAGCGATCGTCGGTCCGCTGCATTTCGGGCAGCGGCTGACCGACTATCTGGGCGCCGGGAAAGCTCTGCAACACACATCGCAACAGGTTCGTGCTGTGGTTGAGCACGCGGGTATTGCGAACGATCCGCCGTGCCTTCCAGAACCATTTCGCCAGCCGCCATCCCCGCGGCGCCCAGCCGGCCGTGATCAACAGATACGGCCAGATCGTTGCCAACCACCCCCACTCACCCCATACGGCCGTCACGATCAACACCGCCGCCGTGACGCCGATGCCCACGGCCCAGTCCCATCTGGAGCGCCATGTGCGGAAACGCAGCTTGTGGCGAAGCTGATGCCACCGCTGCTGCATGTTCTCGGCGGTCGATTGGTCGTAGCAGGCGGCCAGCAACATTACGTCGCGGATTTGCGAGGCGTCGAGCGAAGCAATCGGCAGCGATTCGTCGCGGGCGGCCGGGTGCCGGGCGTGCTTAATGTCGAGAATCCGGTCGACGAGTTGCGTGACCGCCGACGAAAGGATCGCGTCGATATGGTCCCACAATCGCCACCGGGCCAGCATCCGGTCGGGCCGGCGATTGCGTCGGCTGCATCGATCGCGGAATCGGTCGATATACGGATTGAAATCGTCGTAAGCGACCACAAACACCTGGCCCTCGGGGTGATCGGCGTTGAAGTCGTCGAGATGCCGGACGATCTGCAACCGGATGGCCGTCTTGCCGGAGCCCTTCTCGCCGAACACGACCGACGAGGCCGGTTCCGACGGCTCGCCGTAGATCTTGTCCCAGGTGGGGTGAAAGACGCTTCGGATGCAGGAGCCCTTGAATACCAGGTCGGTTTGGGCGTCCTCGTCGGCGAACGGGTTGGCGTCGATACCGTGGTGGCTGAGGAACTGCTGGATCTTCATGGGTTAGCCTGTGTGAAGGGTGGCTGCGTCGAATTCGTTCCTCACCGCGATTTCAAACCGACAACCGCCCGGGACGCGAGCGTCCGCTGTCGGATCGCGGAACAACACCCAAAGGAACACGACGAAGAGAATCATCACGGCGAAGATCAGCAGGATGATGGCTGCCGCTTGCGTTGAGCTGGACCGGCGTCGCGAGTTTCCCAGCGCGGACCGGGCCACCGTGGCAGGCGAGGCCGTTGAGGGAAGTTGATCTAGCGGAGAGTCGACCGGCGCGACCTTCAGTTGCGGAAAGATCCCGGCGGCCTCTTGCCAGTCTCGCCAACCTTCCCGCCAGACGAGCGAATCGCCGGCGACGCGGCCTTCGCCGATCCAGATACGCATCATTTCGTTACCGGCCGGGCCAAATTGTCCACCGGAAGCCGGCCGGATGTACCAGACCACGTCGCCGGCCTCGGCCAGCGGATCGCGAACTGCCGGGCTCGCGTCCGGTGCCGGTGTGGTTGGCGTGGCCGGTGCGACGGCATCGGTCGCCACGGGTGCGACTGCGCCGGGTACGACAGTAGCGCCGCGCGATTGTGGCACGGGATCCGGTGATTGACCGGGCGGTGGAGTTTGTACCTCGCCCGAAAGCGGTTGCATCACCTGACCGGGCCCCAACGGCGCGGAAACCATCGGCGTGGTCGGTGTCGCGCCCGCCACGGGTGGCGCGGGTGCCACTGATACCTCCGGGCTGGCGGCGGCGGAAGTCACCGCCGGGGAGCTTGCCGGACCAGCGGCGGCACCCGCCACAGGCGGCGCATCCTCGGCGATTCGCTCTTCCTTGGGCAGTTTTGAACTGGAGCGGGTGCTTTCGGTTGGAATTTGGAGTTTCGCCCCACAAAACGGGCAGACTCCCTTCATCCCGGCCTGAAAATCCTTGACGTTCAGCTTGTGCCCTTGGGGACAGTAAAACCGGATGCCCATAACGCCATCCACTCCAACGTTCCAGCACATGCCGGGCGGTCGCCGCGGCCAAGTATCCAACCCTTCTCGCTATTATACATCCGCCCGGCAGTCTGTGAAGCTGCGGGCTCCTCTTCGCTGTTTCCAGACTGGTCAAATCGCCGGAAACCCCATACTTCTGCGGGGGACTGTAGTGCGCAAATTCGCGCCGAATCAAATTTTTCGCAGCTTTTGCGTTTTGAGGTGACGGCCACCGAACGGTCGAGTGGATCAATAAACCGGCTTGAAATAAGGAGTTACGTCGATTAGAATGGTCTTGAAATGATCGATTTGGGTTTTCGGGATTTGGAAAGGAAATCTGCGAAGTTCTTCGTAACCCCTGACACGCCAACAAGTT
>SDBT01014210.1_pt1 | contig 12708 bp, 15 predicted proteins | sample 2277101 | NCBI WGS metagenome assembly SDBT01 (sample SAMN10404973, study PRJNA504765) | marine sediment metagenome | isolation source: marine sediment core GS10_PC15, 103 cmbsf | place: Arctic Ocean: Southern Knipovich Ridge | collected 2010 | reverse complement strand
TTTATGAACGTCATTATTAATCGCAAACTCAACCGTGTGGTTGATCATAGCCTCTTTGTCTGAAAATGCCTTCGGGCTAAACTCCTCAATGTTTTTAATACGATGGAACAATGCCTCAACCGTCGGGTGTTCATACTTTCTCAATGCAAACAAAACATTCCCAAGCAATTGCTTAATCGTAGAATGAAACCTCTGCTACCCCTCAACTCTCCTCTTTTTCAATTGATTGTTAGTATAGATAATATCCTCATCAATCTCCTCTGTCCCGAATTGTGCAATTGTATCCCAACGATCAAGCATAATCAACTGCCTTAAAATTTTTAATTTGGTGTATCCATCGGCAACATTCCAAGCATCAGATCCCGCGTTGATCTCACCGCCAAATTCACTCCCTCCTTTTTTAGCCATGATAAAAATAGTGTGTGTGGATATATAAAACCTTCGCATATCAACAACTTTATATATCAGTTATGCGTGAGTTATACATGGCGAAGTTGTCACAGCAGTTGCAGGATGCAGGATCAGGAAAAGAAACCCGAACACAAAGGATCTCACGGAAACAAGAATTTGAGAGTGAAAAAAAGACTTTTGAAAACCTGAAAGCAAGAGCAACAGAAAAGCAAAAAGAATTTGAGGGGATCTCCTCAATTAATGATTACGAAAAACAATATAATATTTTAGATCCAAATTTAAAGCAATTCTTTCAAACTCCAACAACCCTCCGAACAGAGAAGGCAGGGAGGATCACGGAAACAAGATCAAGCATCCAAGAAAGGATGGATTATGCGGATGAGAAAATTGCCAAAGCAGAGGCAAAGCGAGATCGGAAAGTTGAAAATGCAAGAGATCGGCGAGATCAGAGAGGATCAGAATGGTACAGCAAGGAAAGGAATAAAATTGAAGATGATTATGACGAAACAGAGGCACGGTGGAGGGGTTACAAAAAAGGATTAAGCAAAGGGGTTGGCCAATTGGATCAAAACAAAGATGTTTCATGGGGCGATATTAAAAGTTATGCATCGGACTTGGGAAGATATTGGCAAGACAGGGAGGAGGCAAGAAACCAAAACAAGCAATTCCAAAGGGATCAGGTGTTCGAGAGAAAGAGATTAGAGGAGGCAGGATACAAGCCACAGATCATCCAAAAATTCAAGGGTGGAAAACCAACAAGCGTTGTGTTTTCTTTTTATAATCCCGTCACAAAGGATTGGGTAAGTGGAGCAGAGTTTGACATCAAAGCCCCCGTCAATGTATCGGGTTTGAAAAAATTAGGATACTCCGCGCCTCAACAAAGGAAAGTCGAATTTGGAGGAAAGACTTATCAATTTCAATCAAGGGTTGGGATTTACAAAGCACCATCAGGAGAGATCATCACACCTTATGAAAGAACGGGAGTAACAGAGGCGCAGTTAATCAAGCAACAGCAGGACATTGTTTTTAAAGAATTTAAGGCAAAGCCAAAGCAGGTTGATATTCCGTTTGCCGATGTTAAAAATCTTCCATTAGGTTATGGAGGACAGCAAACAATTTCAACAGATCCATCAAGTGTTTTAATTTCTGAACAAGATTATTACAGGGACATCAAAAGATTGGATCTTGGCATTGGAAAGATAGCGCGGGGGACAATAGGGAAGGCGGGTGAGGGATTTGATTGGGTTAAGCAAAGAGTACATTGGGATTTTTCAGCAGGTGGCACACCAACCTCCCCGAAGTTGCAATTTGTGAAGTTTGGAAAGATAGATCAACCAACACTTGTTGAAAGGGCGTATGTTGATGCGTTCAAGGACATTGATAAAGGATCACAGAAGTTGGAGGATTGGGTTGTTGGCAAAGGCAGGATTGAAAAATTTAATATTGATATTGAGAAAAAGTATCAAACAGAATATCAAGCAAAGTTTGAGAGCAAATACATGGAGGATCTTATTTATGAGAGGAGATCCTTTGAGGAAGTGTCGGGAGAATTTGAAACAAGCGCAGAGGCCAAATTGTTGCAAAAGAAGTTTGCAAAACAATATGGCGAGGGTTATAAGGAATTACAAACAGGATTGGGATTTTGGAAGGGAACAGTTGCGGGTGGTTTAGGGCAGACAGGTTTGGGATTGAGTAAGTTTGTGTTGAAGGCAACGGGTGATCCCGCAAGTGCAACCCTAACAGTCGGAGCAGTCGGGATGGGGGTGAAGGTCTTAAAGGCGATCCCTCCACTTGTTTCAACGGGATTATCTGTTGGGTTGGGAGTTTATGGAGGAATTAAATTGTTAGATCCAACATCAACTTATATTGAGAAGGGAGGAGGACTTTTGACTTTGGCACTCGCAGGGGCAACATTAGGTTATGGAGCATACAGACATTTGAGATCTCCCGTTATTAAGACGGTCAAGATCAAAGCACCAAAAATATCATTGAAAGCATCAGAGGTGATCGGGAAAGACATAAAGATCTTAACCGACAAGGGAATGGTCAATAAGATCTTGTTTGAAAACCAAAAACTATCCCAAACCGTACAGGCAGGGAGGAGAACAATTGTAACGCAAAAGGGGCGGGAATTGTTGAGGAAGATGTGGAAGGAGTTGGGGATCAAGCCAAGTGTTGCAGAAAATTATATTTACAAGGGAGTGCCAACAGCACAACCAAAGATAAAGAGTTTTGGATTTGAGTTTGAAAAGAGTGGTTATCAAAAGGCCTTTCTTAAATTAAAAAATTATGGATGGACACCCTCACAGGCGAAGGCAACTTTGAGATATGTTGCGCCAAGAGTTACGGATCAATATTTGAGCAAGGGGATATTAACAGTTAAGGGAGCAAAGGCCTTTGGAGAGTTTGAGTACCTGACAAAGAGGCCTGTTTTAGATGTCAGCAAAAAGTTGGGGATCAAAACAAGAGGAGCAAAAACAATCAAAGATATTTATGATGTCGAGAGAAAGTTGATCAATATCGAGAGGGGAGGGAAGGTGAGCAAGTTGATTTTAGAACAGAAAACCCGTATTGGCTTTTCATTGAAGGGAGGGAAGTTGTATAAATTTACAGATGCAGATTTCTCACAAGCAATTGGGATGAGCAAGGTATCAAAACAACTCAAAGGATATGAATATCTTGGCAAGGATGTATCAGGTTTAGATATTTTTAAACAAGCCAAGTACAAAGATATTTATTCATTCAGCGCAACCCAAAAATTATTTCCCGCAGATAAGATTGTGATACAGGCCTCTAAAACAAAACTGATCAATAAGATCTTGGATCTGACAAAGAAAAAATATGGGTATAGGCCAACGGGTGTTAAGAAAACTCCCTTTGACATCACCGACGATATAATCGAGAAGATCAAACCAACAAAATATTCCGATATATCAAAGTTGGTCGATAAGTTGGATGATATTGGGATAAAGGGATCACCAACAGCAAAGGCAAGTAAGTATTACGGAACAGGCCAATATGAGCAGACACTTGGAGGTTTGGATGCGCAGACAAGCAAATTACTTCAACAGCAATTAAGAGTTGCGGTTAATCCTGCTCCGTTGAAAATGTTTAAGTTAAAGGATTTGATCAAGGTTAAGCAGTTTGATGTATTGGCGGGGCAGAGCATTGCGCAACTGACTGCAATAAAAACAGCAACAGAAATAAAAGCAACCTCCAAACTCAAATCAGACTTGAAGGCAAGAAATGATCTTAAAAAATTATTGAGAGGAGATGTAAGAGTTAAGGTTAAGGTTGCACAACTCCCTGCCTTGAAAACATCCCCTGCATTAAAATCCCAACTCCGATCAATATTGGCCTTACAACCAATAATGCCATCACTAACAAGAACGCCAATCCTGAAAACCCCAACGATCCCAAAGATAACACCTCCCGCGAGAACACCGATAACTCTGCCCTTCTTGGAGGGAGAAATATTAAAGAAAGCGGGGAGGATGGGATCAAAGAGTGTTTATGATCGAGCATACCTCCCTGACTTCACAGCAAGGGCTTTGGGGTTGAAGGCAGAAACAATCACAGAGGCACAGGCAAGAAAGAAACTCAAAAAACTCTTAACGGGATTGGAAATAAGGCGAGGAGTTAAGATAAAATGATAAAACCAAAGATATTTAAATATAGTGTGTGTTATTTGGATACAATGGATACAGGTGATACTTATGGTTGTTAAACTTTCTCAACAGGATGTCGTGGATCTGAAACAAAAAGGATATTCAGAGGCAGAAATTTCAAGAGCAGTTGGGGAAATTGAGAGAGAAGAATTACAGGGTGGCATTGGGAATAAGGTTGATCCGAGATCGAAGTCGCAGTTGAGTACCTTCAAGACACAGAACATGGACGACATCGCAAGATACCAATTGGAGTTAAATGATCTCTTGGAACAAACCGAACACATCCTCAAAGGCGATATTGTAACAATTGAGAATGGAGTTAAGATATGGAGTGAAAATCCCCAACCCGAAAACAACCCATTGAACAGGGAGGGAGTGAGAAAGATTATGTTGGAGTTGCAAAATTACATCAACAGACATATTATCTTGGGAGATTACGAAGAAAACGACATCAACAGAATTATGAGGGATTACGGAAAGAAGTTGGCCGATTTTATTTTTATGAAGTATGAGGAGATGGGAATGGACACAGAGGAGAAAAGGCAAGAGTACGCCTCCCTTGTTATGAATTGCGTTAATTTGGTTTATGGATCGTATGCAAGAGCAAAGGACGGAGGGGAGAGGAGATCTTTGAGAGAGATGATCAATCAACAGTACACCCACAACACGCAAGGAATGGGAATGGGTATGGGGATGGGTATGGCCACAGGGCAACCGCAGATGAAACAGCGAGGCATATTAAATCCAATGAGGTATGTTTCAGGCAAATATGCATAATCAAAAATATATATTGGGATATGTATGTTTAATTATACTGCTTTCAATGAGTATGATTAGCGCAGTCCCTCCCTTTGAGGAGAATGTCAATACAGACACGGGGTTTCAGATCTTTGAGCAAAAGTTGGAGTATATCACATTAGATGATGATTTCCATTTGCATCTCTATATATCAAATATAACCAACGGTTTTCTTTTGCAAAATACGGATGTTGATTGCCGATACCATCTCCACTCTGCATCGGGACTGCCACTTTTTGAAAGTGATGTTTTAACAAAAAATGCAAATGGATTTGAACATGAGGTCTTGATATTAGGTAGTAATTTTTCGAGGGCAGGGGAATATTCATTTATTGTTTGGTGCAATAATTCTGTCATTGGGGGAGTTGTTGAAGGAAATTTTTGGGTGACGGAAAGCGGGATTGAGTTTACAGAGGCAAGATCAATATTAGTGGTCGGGTTGATGGGGGTATTATTCTTATTCGTGTTCGCGAGTTTGTTTATAGTGTTTAGCGTTGAGAATTACATGGCAAAATTCATCGCCTATTGGATCAGCCATGTCTTGATGGTTTTAATATTCTTTGTGGGATGGCAGATCGGAGTTGAGGGGCTATTGGGAGGAATGGCCTTAACGGGAATATTCAGGATATTGTTTTGGATCACACTTGTTGCGGTTGTCCCAATGATCTTTGTGAGTATTGCGTGGGTTGTTTACATCCATGCCTTCAATGTGCATTTTCAGAAGTTGATTGACAAAGGAGAAGATCCCGAAACAGCCTTTGCAATAGCAAACAAAAAGAAGGGGTGGAAGTTTGGCAACTAAAAAGAGAGTACCAATGCAGGTTGCCCCTGAATTTGAAACAAGGATCAAGGAATTGCAAAAGGCAATTATGAGAAAGCAAGGAGAGAAAGTGAGCATGAGAGATCTGACAAAGCACATCTCAATTAATACTGACTTTGAGGCATTGGAGAAAAAGTTGTTGGGGATCGGTAAGAATGATCTTAAATTAAATTTGGATAGGAGAAAAACAAGATGAGGCCGTTAATTGAAAACAAGCGCGGAGGGTTTACGGATCTATTTATTTTTATGATCTTTGCCTTTGTACTTATCTTAATCTCAATTGTGATAACCTATATTGGAATACAAACGGAGGAGCAGTTGCAGGAGAGTTTGGGGAAAATGGATATGCATGATACCGTCGGCAACAACGCCTCTGTCGTTATTAGCAATACGGTTGGGGTAACAAACGCATCCTTCTTGGCTTTGCAATGGATCACCGTGTTTCTGATTGTGGGAATGGCTTTGAGTATCTTTATAGGATCTTACTTGGTGAGAACAAAACCAATCTTCTTTATCCCTTATTTATTCATAGTGATAATCGCAATTGTTGTTTCGGTGGTGATGAGTAATGCTTATGAGCAATTAATGAATGAGGACACTTTGGAGGAAACCTTTGAAAACTTTGTTGGTGCAAATTGGATCATGCTTAACCTTCCGATTTGGATCACAATAATTGGGATCACAGGCGGGATTATAATGTTTTCAAGAATGGGAAAAGGGGAGGAACAACGATATGAAATATATTAACTCAACAATAGATCATCTATTTTTTAAAGCAAGTAATGGGGCTGATGCAAGATTGATGGCACTCTCTCAAGAAATAAACCCCTCACAGCAACACCATAGAGTTTTATTGGCATTAGCAATGTGTTTCCTTGTGGTTTTTATGGCGGGGATTGTGAGTGCCTTCGAGTTCGACAATGTTAAAAATTATGATCGAACAACCAAGACAGTCACAATAAATGATTGTACCTTGTGGGTTGGAAAATGTTTTATTGAAGGAGATGCAATAACCACATCAACACTAACAAGCCCTATAAAAGTTTGGGCGAGTGTGGGGGTTGATCAATTGGTGGGTTGGTTTGATTATCAAACAACGGAGGAAGATGTTGTTGGAAGTTTTGGGGAGTTGTATTTGGAGAACAGGAGAAATGGAAAGCCGTTGTTTAGAGGTGGCCAATACAAAGTCAAGGTTTATCGAGATGTGAGTGTCGATGATTACAAAACAACCTGCGAGGAAGTCCCAACATGGAATGGAACAAAAACAGAATGTACGACAACAGAAATTGGATCACACATCGAAACAGTTTGGGAATGGATGCCAATAACAAGTCCCAACATAAATTTGAAACCAAACACATTATATGAAATGGGGATCTTTGTGGATGTTGAGTTGGGAGATCGTGGGGAATGGATACCAACATTTTCAGGCAAAGCAATTCCTGAATGGGCGAGTTATGAGGCAGAGATCACAGATGCACACGGAAACGCAATGCCCTCATCCGATGCATCAACTCCCGTGAGTGTCGGCGGGGCAATAGTCCCCAATTTCAATCTTCTTTTAACAAAAGTTACAGCCCACGCAGGATCTACTCCAACAGATGCCATCATAAGATATGGTGGTAATTTGAGTATTTTAGCACAAAACTCCTCCAAAGTTAATGACGAGTGGTCTTTTGATATTACATTAAATGCCAATGATTTATATATCGTATCGGTTGGTGCGGGTGGATTATATACAGCATATTATGGATCGGCAATGACTTTCCCCATTACTCAAACCAATATAAAGTGGGTTTGGGGAACAACAACCGATGGGGGAAGTAATAGCACACAAGTTCAAACAGTTGTTAGTGTGACAACAAGGAAAGAAAGTGGGGACAGCCCCCCCAACATAACTTTAAACTCTCCATCGTCGGCAAATTATACGACGGATCAAAGTTTGGAGATTAACTTTACGGTTTGGGACGACATAAATTTAACTGATGTTGATCTTTATGTCAATAATATTTTAAACCAATCAAACTCATCAGGAATTAATAACACAGATTATATTTTTGATCTGAATTTGGGTGACGGAGATTATACAATCTATGGGAGAGCAACCGATGATAACATTGTTGAAACCAACTCCTCATCAATTAGGATCGTGATTGATAGTGTCTTGCCGACGATAACAAGCGCGTACAACTTAACAGATCTTGTCACCTTATCTCTCCCGATAAACTCAACATGGCACTACAACGCAACAGATCCCTTTTTGGATAGTTGTTATTATAATTCAACAGCAAACATAACCCAAACAATCATAACCTGCAACTCCACAATCAACACAACATGGACGGCAGAAGGATCAAAAACAATCCAATTTTGTGCAAATGATACTTTCGGAAATGAACAATGCGACACAGAGAATATTTTTGTTTACTACATCCAAGAAACACAGGCGGACAGCCCCGATCCAATCGCAGAAACCTTTGATGCAACTTTCAATTTCACGGTTAATTTAACAAGCATCCCAACCACAACGGCAACCCTGATCCTAAACAATACAGAGTACGCCCCAACAACCACAACGGCAGGAACGAATGGATATTATTTCGAGGTGACGGTGACAATCCCTGATGGATGGGGAAACACAACGGGGGTCATCCAAGATTGGTTTTGGAATTACACAATTGATGGAGTGATCACGTATGAATTAACCGACACAGAAACAATCACAGTCTATGAATTAGGAATTGATGATTGTTCGAGTTATGGAGAATTGATTTTTAATTTTAGTGTTTTGGATGAGGAAACTTTGGTTGAGGCGAATGAGAGTTTATCAATTGAAGTCGAGGCAGATTTGACATTGACATCCACAGCAGACACTTCCCAATCTCTAACTTACAGCAATATGTGGACGGACAACAACAACCCTCAAATCTGCGTACCAAGTGGCGTGATCAATAACTCCGAGTACATATTGGATTTAACCGTTGGATTTTCAAGCACAGATCATGTTTGGGAGTTTTATTATATTGACAACGCAACTCTAAACAACACAAAGATCTATGAATATTTTAATGGCCTAACAACCCCAAATGTCAATTTGATGGATCTCTTAACAGCAGACAGCACATCTTTCTTATTCAACTATTTTGATATTGATGGGTTGGCAGTCGATGGATCAATCGTTCATGTGATGAGGAAGTATATTGGGGATGGTGAGTTTTTAGAAGTTGAAAGGGCGAGTCAGGATCAAAATGGAGATACGATTGTGCATCTTGTTGAGGAGGATGTTATTTATTTCTTTATAATAACAAAAGATGGGGTACTCCTCCACACTTCAAGCGAGTACACGGCATTGTGCCAAGCAACTCCCTGCACAATTCAGATCGAGGCCTCATCGGGATCTGCGGAATTTCCGACTGATTGGGATCTTATGGATGGCGGGGCTTATCAAATAAGATATTCAGCATCAACAAGAGAGGTGCAATTGATCTATGAAAACAATGCAAGTACAACAATGAATTTCACAGTTTACAAATACAATTCTGATGGATCTTACAGCGCAGTTGATCAAGGAGAGGATACGGGATTGGGCGGAACGATCAACCTAACTGTCCCACAAGTCGCGGGGAATGTGTCGTTTTTCGCAACGGTGATAAAAGACGATAATTTCCTTAATTCTGAATGGGTTAATTTTGAGGAGAGAGCATCGGATAGGTTTGGTGTGATTTTATCCTTATTCTTGGCGGGATTGATCATCTTATCTTTGGGACTGTTCGCAGTATCAGAAGGAGTTGGGACAATTGTTTATGTGATCTTGGGGATAGTAGTATCAGGGGCATTGGGATTGATCATCACCGATTTAAGCACAGGAGTTAATATTGTTATTTATTTGGTATTGGCAGGTGGGATCTTGTTATGGAAATTAACGGAGGGTAGAAAGTAATGGCGGAGGATAGTTTTAAGGGGACATTAATTGCCTTGCTTTTGTTTGTTGTTTTCGCATGGTTGATCCTGACAGTCGCAGTTGATTTCGGGGCGGAGTATGGCAGAGATAGTCAAGAGATCGGGGATGGATCGTTGGATATTACATTGTTTCAATCAGTTGCATCAGAGGTTGAGGGCGATGCACAAGGGTACAGGACACGGTTTGAGAGTGGATCAGTTGATGATATTGATGATGCATCGGGGATCTTCTCAATTGCAACGGACATGATCTCTATGCTCACCGCACCGTTTTCCCTGTTGTCGCAGATTATGACAAACATCTTTGGTGTGCCTTCATTAGTGATCAATGTGGTTTTGGGGTTGTTGGCGATAGGTTTAATATTGGGTATTTGGAGGGTACTACGAGCAGGATCATAATGGCATACACATCACCAACAGAGATAAATGCATCGCAGGGATTAGATAGTTTACTCCCTTATTTGAGTGAGGTTACAAACTTTTGGTTTGGCCGTATGTTGATGATAGCAATATTTGTGATCTTCCTTATGGGATATTTGAGAGCAAACAAAGATGATTTTGTCGGAGCATTAGCAGTATCATCTTATGTGACTTTCGTTTTGGGATTGATCTTTTGGGTGATCGGTCTTGTTTCAGGTTTAGATTTTGCAATAATAATTGGAGTTGTGATTGTGGCCTCCGTAATATTACTAACTCAAAAGAAAGACTTTTAAGTTGGATACATTGGATACATCATTTTAAGTATAAAGATTGTGTGTGTGTGTCATGGTGATTTATGCTTTTTTAGGGGTGGATACACTCCTCTTTGAAAGGAGGTTTTTTTAAAAGTGAAATTCGGTAAATGCGATAAAGGAGTTGCAGGTTTGACAATTTTATTGTCCCTTGTAACAATGTTATTCGTAATCGGTTTGATTGTTATGATCTTTGCCCTTATGGGAGGGGAGTTAATAACAGCAACTGACGATGCAACTGCAATTGGCGTGATCAACGATACGACAACCAGTATATCTTCGGTGACTGATTGGTTTGACATCTTTATTGTTATTGGTGCTATGGTCGTTCTTATCTTATTGACTGTGATTATAATTACAGCAATTCGAGGATCTGGCCTGATGAGTGGTGGCGCATAAGATCGAATTAAATCTCTTTGAGATATATTCAAATGAGAATTAATGCAAAAACAGACAGAGGAGTTGCAGGGCTAACAATTTTATTGTCCCTTGTAACAATGTTGTTTGTTATTGGTCTTATCGTAATGATCTTCTCCTTGATGGGCGGAGAGTTACGAGATGCGACATACACATCAACCACACTAACGACGACGAATGAAACGCAACTTGCAAATGGTACAAGTGATCTCTTTACATTAGATCAAAGTACAAGGCGAAATGCAGTTTGTTCAACCCCAACGGCTGTTGTCAATGCCACAAACGGCGCAACAGTTGGCGCGGGTAATTACTCCCAATCGAGTTGCATCTTTAATGTTTCGACTGCATCAGCAGGATATGTTGATTATAATTGGAACATTACTTATGTGACAACTTATGATGCGGATAATACTGCAACTAATGTGATCAACGATACTACAACGGGGATTGCAACAGTTACAGATTGGTTTGATATTTTCATCGTGATTGGTGCTATGGTCGTTTTGATCCTTTTGACTGTGATTATAATTACAGCAATAAGATCATCGGGACTGATAGAAGGCGGTGCGTAAGCATAATAACAATTGAGTTATTTTTTTCTTGGAGGCCACACGGCCTCCCTTTTTCTTTTTCTTTTCCGTATCCAAACCTTTATATATCAGTTATGCGTGAGTTATACATGGCAAGTAAACGGACAACCATTAACATTGACAAAGAGATCAGAGATGCTTTGAAAGATGCTCGGAAGTACAAACGGGAAACCTACGACGACACCCTTAAAAGATTGATCAAGGATAAAAAGAGGTTGGGGCAATGAGAATGAAATATCATAAGTTCAGAAATGTCAGACAGGTTGATAAGGCGATCAAGAAGAACACGGGACAAAAAGAAGTCTTGGCCAAATTGAGATCAATGAGGAAGGAAGTTAAGAAAAGTTATGTGAGAAGTGTGGAGGTCTATTATTAAGATGAGTAAGTATGCACAAGAGTTTTCAGAGCAACAGGTTAGTACGGGGAAGATGAAGGGGATCACAAAGATTAAACAGGCAGAGGCAAATATTTCTAAAATTTTAAAGAGGGACGCGGAAAATTTCAGGCGGAAAAAAGTTAAGGCCGATATTCAGAAGTTGTTGGGGAGGGATCATTATTAATGGGAGTTGATGAATTGAAGGCAGAGTTGAAAAGGTTGCGATCAAAGAGGGAGCAGGACACCACAATCAAAAACCTCAAAAGGCAGATCAGATCAGAGAAGTTTGGCGCAACAAAGAGTGGGAAGGTTTTTAATAAAATCGCAGACATTGGTGATGCAGGATATAAGGCCACAGCACGATATTTATCTCAACCCAATCCCAAGCAGTCGGGGAAGAAAAAGAAAAAAACGCCTGTCAAGACTGTTGAGGAGATGATGAGGAGTTTGCCACAATGAAGTGCAAGAAATGTGGGTATATGAATGAGGGTGATTTTAAGAATTTTATTTGTACGAATTGCGACTTTGTGAATGAGGGAAGTATCAACACGGTTGTTGTGAAGGATACAAAATCTCTATTGGGAGTTATGGGGGAACAGTAAACCAATGAAGATCACCTTTGAGTTGATGCCTCTTTTCTTGTTGTTTGCGTTAATGATCTTCGGGATCGTTGCTTATGTTATTTATGCCTAACCCCACACACACCCTTGTTGCGCATGGAGATATGATCAAAGATGATCATACAACTCCATAGGAAATAAAAACAACAACCTTCACTTCCTATGGAAAGGTTTAAGTATATCATTACCCTTCAATAATTACAAAAAGAGAGGGGCAACATAGCAAGATCATGGGCGATTGATTGAGATCTCTATAACCTATATCAACCTCTCTCTAATGTATTTCTCAATCCTTTATTACTCCAAAATGATAAGAA
>SDBT01014209.1_pt1 | contig 12708 bp, 6 predicted proteins | sample 2277101 | NCBI WGS metagenome assembly SDBT01 (sample SAMN10404973, study PRJNA504765) | marine sediment metagenome | isolation source: marine sediment core GS10_PC15, 103 cmbsf | place: Arctic Ocean: Southern Knipovich Ridge | collected 2010 | reverse complement strand
GTACTATACCGTTCCCTGATCACAATCAATCTCCCCGAAATGTATATCAATGTTTGTGGAAAGAAGAACTGGTATTAATGGCGAACGGTACACGCAAAGCAATAAAGGATGTACAAATTGGCGAACAAGTTATCACATTTGATCCGCAGACAATGGAGATAACGACAACGACAGTTATTCATCACCATGTATCTCCAACAGACAAGAAGATTGTCAAGGTGTATACTGCGCTTAATCGTTCAATTGTTGTTACCTATGATCATTTGATTATGACTTTTCACGGATGGGTTGAAGCAGGGAAACTAACAACAATGAAAGATTTTGTTGCAATACATTTGGATAGTGAGGTAATATTTGAATTAGTTTCCATGGTTCAAGAATACAAAAACGTTGAAATCTCGGATATTACGACAGAATCTGAAAATCACAGTTTTATTGGTGGTAATGGTTTCTGCGTTCACAATTCTGCAATGGGAAAACAGGCTTTGGGTATTTTTGCCGGTAACTTTTTACAACGATATGATACATTGGCACATGTTCTCTGCTATCCACAAAAGCCACTTGTCAACACAAAACCAATGAAACTATTAGGAACCGAGGATTTACCAAGTGGACAAAACTTGATTGTCGCAGTAATGAGCGCTGCATATAATCAAGAAGATTCAGTGATCGTCAATCAACGATCATTGGATAATGGTGCACTGCGTAGTATTGCTTATACTACATATAGTGAATCAAACCGTCGCAAAGGTAACACTACTGATGAGATCAAAAAACCAGAAAAGGTTTCAGTTAAAGAAACTCGGTTAAAAGGTTACTCTAAACTTGATGCTGATGGTGTAAGTAAAGAAGACACACCATTAGCAAAACGTGATGTTGTGGTTGGTAAAGTTAGAACAGAGAGTTCAATGGCCAGAGACACAAGTGTGATTATAAAAACCAATGGAATGGAAGAACAGTCTGTTGTTGAGTTTGAACGAGATGACAAGAGAATTTACGCTGTATATGACGGATCTGCAGTCGTTGATCGCGCCATCCTAACTTTAAACGAAGATTCTTTTCGAACCGTAAAGGTTCGGGTTCGTCAAATGAGGGTGCCACAAATTGGAGACAAGGTGGCTTCTCGGCTAGCACAAAAAGGAATCATTGGTATGATTCTACAGGCGTGCGATATGCCTTTTTCAGCAAAGACGGGCATGACACCTGATTTAATCATGAACCCAAATGCACTTCCAAGCCGAATGACTATTGGTCAACCATTAGAGTCATTTCTTGGCAAAGCTTGTGCTCTTCGTGGATCATATGCAGATTGTACACCATTTGAGCCAGAGTTTAAAGACGAGAATGGTAATTTTCCGGTAGACGTTGTTGCCGCAGAACTTTCAAAGTATGGGTTTCTCGAGCATGGAGATGAGGTAATGATAAATGGGATGACTGGCGAAGAGATTCGTTGCAAAATTTTCATGGGACCTACCTATTATCAACGGTTGAAACATATGGTCGATGACAAGATTCATTGCTTGACTCCAGACCACGATGTATTAACCATGAAGGGCTGGAAATCAATTTCAAGTATTACTATGATGGATCTTGTCGCCACATTACAAAATGGCAAACTTGTTTATTCACATCCACTAAATATCTGGAACTATGATTATTCAGGAAACATGTATCTTGTTCAAAGCCAGAAGGTTGATCTTATGGTAACAATGAATCATAATATGTGGGTCGCCGAACAGTGTGGATATGAAAAAAGCTGGAATTTCGATTTTCACAAAGCACAAGATATTGTGGGTAAACAGGTCAAATATCAAAAAAATGCCGTATGGGATACCGAGGAGTACCAATTCGTACTTCCAGCTGTTAATAATTTACCAGCACTAACAGTAAATATGACTGCTTGGTTGACTCTAATGGGTATATGGTATGCAGAAGGGTGGGTGCAATATGGTGATGCCAATAAGCGTATGGTTATTTCAGATAACAAGTTTCGTGTAAAAAAGGCTCTGTATCCGGCATTGGAGGAATTAGGTATTAAATACTTTAGAGACCAAAGAGTGGAAATAACATATTCTAAAGATGTTCAGTTGGTTGAATATTTGCGACAATATAGTAAGACCCTCCCTTCTTGGGTATGGAAGTTAAGTTCATCTCAGTGCAAACATTTACTAGAAAGTATGTGTTTGGGGGATGGGTCTACCTCTAAGAGCGGGAGTGCTGAGTATTATACGAGCTACATTCATCTTGCAGATGATGTACAGCAATTAGCCTTGCATGCGGGGTGGTCATCCCATCGTTGGTTATGGCACAAAGCCGGCAATACGACCTTTATCGATGGTCACAAGGTAGTATCCATAGTTGATCATTATAGGTTAAATATTGTGAAAACCAAACATAAACCTGCGGTTAATCATGGTCATACTGCAAAACAAGATCATATCGTCCAATATACCGGAATGGTACATTGCCTTGAAGTACCCGGAAATACTTTCTATGTTCGGAGAAATGGTAAACCAGTATGGACCGGTAATTCTCGTGATCAGAACGGACCTCGTGAAACCTTGACACGACAACCAGTTGAAGGTCGCAAACGTGGAGGAGGTTTTCGGATGGGCGAGATGGAAACGTGGTGTGGAATTTCACATGGAGCGAGCAAATTCTTAATTGATCGTCTGGTTACCAATTCAGATGGCTATGAAATGTTCGTTTGTGATTATTGCGGTAATGTTGCGATAGCAACATTAAAAACAATTGGGATTGAAGCTGAACCCGTTGAACAGCATCAAACAAAACCGCGATTTGAATGCAAACGCTGTAAACAGAATATTGCAATCTCAAAAATACTTATTCCATATGCCTTTAAATTGCTTATGCAAGAGTTAGAAGCAATGGGCATAGGTGTATGGTTAAATGTTGACACTACAAAGACATTGATTCCAGCTACGACACCTTCTCATTAATCTGTACTTTGCTCACTTCGGTCGCTAAAGTACCTAAACCGTGAGGATGGCCCGCGGGCCATCCTCACCGTGGTGTGCTACGGTCAATAGGAAATACTCATTCTTCCATATATAAAATATTGTTAAAAATAGTGTGTTGCATAACCATCATCCTAGTTTCTAATTCTAACAAATATACACATGGTCGCGGGTCCCCACGTTTTCCGTAGTATCTTGCACACAAAATATCATCTGGGGATTCCCCGGTGACCATTCCTGCAGCTGCTATAGCTTGTTCAGCAGTCTCCTTAGCCAATCTTGCTTGATTCAAAAGCGTTCTTCACAGTACTTTTTGCACCTTACAAAAAGTACTGACATTGTTATGCATGTAGCTAACAATATAACGAGCAATGCTCAATGTAATAATTACACCATTCATTAATAATATCTGAGATAATATCTTGCAAGTCCATATTATTGTCCCCGTTGTCGCGGTTATCGTTGAAAGTAGAGAAAATTGATCCAACCCCATCCATCTCAACCAAAGCACAACACCAATGGAACAATTGTACGAACAATACATCAAACAACTAGAAGACGTCCGGGGAGTACAGCTCCATGCTGTACCCTTGTATGACACTCTAACGAGTGGCATTTCCCAGGATCTGCCGGTACTATTTCAACTGATGGGTGGGAAAATGCCAGCAGACACGTTGTGTAGACCCATGAATATGGCCATTGTACTAGATCGTTCTGGAAGTATGGATGGCTCTAAACTAGAAAATAGCAAAAAGGCTGTGAAGAAATTAATCGGATTGCTAGGCGATAACGATCGCCTACATTTTGTGATCTATGACGAAAATGTAGATACCGTTTTTGTTAATGTTAATAAGGATACTGCCGAGTCATCATTTCAAAAGGTAGATGCAGTGCGTAGCAGAGGTGTGACCAACCTTCTCGCTGGTGTAACTCGCGGTGTGGAACTTGTAAAAAAGTATAGTCGATCCGGCGGCATTGACGCAGTATTATTGTTCTCGGATGGTCTCGCCAACAGTGGTGTTCAGGGTACCGAAGCTATTGGTATGGAGATTAAAAAGTATCATACTGAACATGATATTCGCTTCTCAGCGTTTGGCATCGGTGACGACTTTGACGAACTGTTAATGACCAGCATCGCTCGTTGTGGTAAAGGTAACTACTTTTATATTGATGACATGGAACGAATCCCTGAACTTGTTCAGAAAGCTCGCAACGGGTTTGTTAACATTATTGCTGAGGATCTTGTGCTAAAGGTAACTGGTGTTGACGGATCGGTGCTAGTTGAGATGGATGATTGTGATGACCTATCCGCCGGACGAAAATTCCGAACAATGCGCGAATATGGCTTTTATCAGGTGCTAACAAAAATCAGGGTAACCACCGGCGATATTGGAACTCGGGGTGTTTTACGTTACAAATTAATGTGGGTTGATCGTGAGTTAGGGCCTCAACAGCAAGAAGGCGTGATTGAAGTTAATATTATATCAGACTTTAACGATCGTACCAAAGCCCCAGAGGTTGTCTGTTATCAAACAATGCGCGAATGTGGAGCACTTAATACCAAAGTTACTCAGTATATGAAAGAGCGCAATCGTCACGAAGTGATTAAATTGAAGGAACAGGTCATTAGAATGTACGCAGAAGTTGTTGAATTAGATAAATTTGGTTTTATCTTGGCACTCCTTACAAAGGAGCGAAAAACTCTTGCCCTCCTGAGAAGGGAGGGGATCACTAATCATTCTACTAGAGCCGTATCCTCTACAAGTTCTGTACCAGGTTACGTTCGTAATAGATGCGATTATGAGACGATGGATGACGAAGACGACGAAGACATGGGTTTTGGACTATTTGACTAAACCCGCTCAGCGGAGCGGACCACGCTTCTCTCAAAAAGTATATCATACCTTTTTAAATTTTCGACGGGAAATTTAAAAACCTCATTTATAAATTAATGACAACTACGATTTAAATAGCACCTTGTGGTATGTTTCTTATTATAGTGATGGTTCGATGATTTCACAAAATTAGGTATTCCACTGGCAATCATTGGTCCCAGAGAACTGAAAATCTTCGGCCAAGTCGATGAGTATTGTATCTGTTAAAAATCAGTAAAAATTTACTCCGATATTGCACTAGCTACTTGTCAAGAACCACTTTAAAAAGAAAGTAATACAAATGGGTATGATAGATGAAGAATTAGCGGAGACTTGGGATACCAACACCACCCAAACCAGACCCTGACTGCGACAATGACACTCCGAACATATTTAGTTTGTTTGACTAACTTCTCAACAGAGTAGGCACACAGGATACTCATTTTTTCTACTTTATTTTTCTGGCCAATCTTTTTGTGGATCGTTCTATTTCCTCATATTCAATTTGTGGCGTAGTGTCTGCCGAGTTTGAATGATCATTTGATTCCAATCGCAAAGTATTAAATCTGTTAACAAACGAAACATCATTTTCTATTGTTTTGGTTGTATACTTGTCTTCCAATATAGTATCTATTATTGATTGAAGTATTGATTTATCAAATCTCATTTCCTTCAACTCACCTGTTCTAAAATTTAAAAGGTAATATTTAAGAGATTGGAAATTATTCCATTCACTTTCTGATATCATCCATGCATAAACACATAATTGCAGGTGATTCTCAAGTGAAAGTTCATTAACACATTTTAATTCATAGATATTTTCCTTATTGCAAACATCTATGCGCCCACCTATTAATATATCTCTTGACTCATATTTGGTATATACGTTAATGTTAATTTCAAATTCTGATTCAATTCCTATATATTTATATAGAATCTTTTTACAACTATCAATGTTGTTCTGGTCAAGCCAGTCATACCTATCAATTTGATTAAGAGTATGAGTATAACCATTTTGAATTGAGTAATATAATGTGGTGGCTCGTAGATATTCTATAATGGTTTCCGGATAAATATTAGTTCTCTTATACGCTTTTTTATACAGCGCGCACAGGGTGTCAAGATGTAATGCATCCTTTTGTAGATAGTCGCATATTGTGGCAGATCCCTTGAGCTCTCGCTCAAACATAAATGGAATAGCAAGTCCGTTGATAGAACTCACATCCTCCAAAGTACCAGTTGCTTTTCCATCTATTGTAGAACAAAGTTGTATGTTTGAAGTTGGTGGTTCTTTTTCAATAAAAAGGGTTTCAATTAATTTAACCAATTTAGTCGTTGTTTGAAGTTTGAGATGCCTAATAAAAGCTGTCACACTTGTACTTGATTGTGGAAAATCATCTAAGACTTTGTGTTCAGTTCTCGTTACTCCACGAACCTTAATATATGGTAGATTACTGATTGTTTCAAAGGATAGCCTAATAAATGATGGTAAATCATTTTTATAGTGATGTATAATTATTAATTTTTCTGATGGTCTGGTCAATCCAACAAACATGTTAGGAGGACATTCTGTTGGGTTGCGAGGTGTAAATACTTTACTGGTATAAAATGAATCAAAATCGTATAAAATAACAATTTTACGTTCCCGTCCTTTAGCTGAACAAAATGTGGTAAATACGACCTTTTTACGCATAACATATGGATCTATATCTTCAATATCATTTTTTGATACATAACATGAAATACCATTATTACTAAAATATTCTTCACATATTCTCGCTGGACTATAAGGATTGTTCATAGAATAAGATAATACAAAAACATCATCGGGATTAATATTCCCGGTATGAATTTTTTTTACGACATTTTTAATTGACTTTGGGATAATATTTTCATTTAATTCAGAATCTTTGTATCTACCAGCAAAAACATTAATACAATAATATTTTACTGGGGAACCGTCTTTAATTGCAACAATTTTCTTGCTACCTAATATTACACTGTTAACAAAATTGGCCATAGGTTTAGTGAGACGATAACTTGTTCTGAGAGTGAGATGGTTAAAATTATCACAATAATCTCTCCAGAGCATGTGTGCTAATGAAACACACCGTTTGTCGCTACCGCGAAATTCATAAACTGCTTGATAGCGATCCCCCAAAATTACCAATTGAATTTTTCGCTCAATATCTCTCACAAATTTTCTGCAGAGCTGATACAAGTCAATAGTCATATCCTGTGCTTCGTCCATAATGAATACATCTATAGGTGGTTCTTTCTTAATTATGACGTTTGATAAGAGGAGATCCTTTAATTTATCATCATTATAAATAGGTTTATTCCTAGAATAGAAAGCTGTTGCCAAACCATGAATGGTATATATTTTAATATTTGGTATGTTTACTTTCTTTTTTGTGTCCTCTGCAAGTTGACGATTATAGGTAACCAAAATAAATGATTTAGTTGGACATTGAATGGCCAATAATAAGCTCGTTGTGGTTTTTCCAGATCCCGGAACTGCATCTACAATAACACTTTCTCCTCTAGATACAGCATCAATTATTTTTTGTTGTTCCCCACTCGCATTTGGAATATCACTCATTATTTAGTTTAAAGTGTTTCAGTTATTAAATTCATTTTTCGATAAATCTACTTAGCACGACTGATCTAAAGATAACCCTTTAATAATCAAATGAACAGAGCTGACCTTCAAAACAAACTATACAAGGAAGGATTAAAAGTTACGGGCAGTACAAAAGAATTACGGAACAGATTGTTAGAGTTTGAGAGTAATGACGCAGATCCCGCTAAACATAACAGTTCTCCATCTAAAACAGTTGTAAAGCCAATAAAAATAGAGCACTCACGACGGATGGTTCATACAAAACCACTCCCCGTAATCCATCAAGCAAAAACAATAACAAGAATCACAGATAACAAAATATTTATTGATATTGAAACAACGGGAATTCCCATAAGAGAGTTTAATTTGTATCATCCCCCAAATGAATTAACTTTCTATGATAGTTCGCGAATAGTAGAGATTGGGTATATTGTTTATGATAAACACAATAGTATAGTAAAAGAATACAGTTCACTAATTAAACCTTGTGGGTTTACAATTAAGAATTCATATATACACGGGGTTACTCAAGAAACAGCTCAAAAAGAAGGTAAAAATATACTGGATGTGTTAAACATTTTTTACACCGATTTAGAAAAAGCAAATATGATAATTAGTCATAATATTAATTTTGATATTAATGTATTGTTATCTGAGTGTTATAGAAATAAATTAAACAAACTTTGTGATAAGGTTAACCATACACTCACAAAATGTACGATGAAAATAGGTAAGAGTATGATGAATACTCAAAAGAACCCAAAATTAACAGAACTTTACACATTTTTATTTGGTGAATCAATAGATCATAAACATAGAGCACTGGCTGACGCAAAAATTTGCGCAGAATGCTATTATAAATTAGCAAAAATAAAGGATCAAATCCTAATGGTGATATAATTTTATGTTGGGAGATACTCCACCAGAGTAGATATGATCTTTATGATTTATTCTCCGCACGATAGTTCTTAAATTATTAATTGTGTCTCCCAGTAATGAAGGGTGTTTATAAAGACCACGATATTAACAGTTATGAATGCTCTTAAACTATCACAATGGATCTTGGAAAGGAGAATGTGAAAAAACCCTGAATTACATCAGGTATCACAAGCAGCCCAAACACTTATGCTACCAGTCTAAGTTCGGTAACACCTACAATAATATGGAATCATATGCGTAATCATGTGAGAACCGGCGATACAGATTGTTTACGCGTGTTAACTTTAATAAAACTATAATCTTAGTATTATGAATTAAACTACTATTGAAATTAGATGATAGTAATTTAAAGATTTTTGACAAAATTGGCGAAAAATAATATAAAAGATTTGTCTTTCGCAAGTATATTGTTTCTAATATTCTCCCACATTTTGCCACGATCTCCTTGAACGAGAAACGCGTATACGTTGTATATTGACTCTGTTGATGTCGGCTGTCCTAAAGTCATGCGTAGTTTGCCTATAAAATAGGCATATAAAACTTCGTCAGTTTCATTTTCAAATCGCAAAAGTGTTTCGAGTTGTTTCGAGTTGTTTGATGTTCATTATAAGTTAATGAACCTGAATTTTCGAAAAATCAATTTGCTGCCCTAATGACTCTGTAAACTAACGATAATTACTGTTCATAAAGATCTAAAAGTGAAAGTCGTTTGGCCACGTGTTCCACGCTTCCTGAGGAAATTGGCGCGCGTAATTATTGGCGTTTTTATTTTTCGTATCTGTGAAAGGCTTGTATGGGGTTCTCATTGGTTGGTATCCCAGCTTCCTGAGAACGCTGGGGTTGTGTAGCTGTGTCTCGGAAAATTATGGCCAATGTCCGTAAAGTCATGGTCATGAAAGAAATTAAAGCTGCTTAGAGAAGCAGAGCACGCTAGGGCCCCCCCCCCTAATTTATAGAATAAAAGCACTGGCTGTACTTACAGGTATAGTCTCCGATCTACGATAAAAGTAGTATATTCCACCACCAATGGCAACTAACACGATGATCACCAAGATTACGATAAGAATATATAGCCACCACGTACTACCAATCCCCGAGACACCATTTGCTGCTTTAACGGTTAACACAGAATCATTCGTAACTGTTGCATACCCTACAAACTGTGATTTCACTATTGTAAAGTCGCTTGTATTGTATATTACCCAACTATTAGGCGCTCCAGAATCCGCAGCCTCTGTCCATATACACACTAATAAATACTTTGAATCTTTAGTACATTTTACTGGTGAAATGTCTGCGCTACCTACTGGACCCACAAAGGTGATCGCATCAAAGGATAAGTCGTCAAGATTTGGAAGAGCGACTCCCGTGTCATTAGTACATATCATATATATCTGTATCCCACTGCTATTGTTATTTATAATACTTGAAATCATTAATTTAACACAATACTTTTTAGGAAAAAGTAACCTTTTAGGAAAAGGTATGTCTAAAATGGTGTATCCGCATACTCTTCTTGATCTACTTACCACTTTCTAAAAAGTCTTAAGAAGAGTCACTATCACTATCATATACAGGTTGCTCTTGTTGTACCAGTTGTCCCTTGAGATCATGTGCAAGTTGTGAAAATTCATTGAATAATCCTTGCAATTCACTCGAAACAGGCAAATACTCTGCACCCCGTAAGCATTTGTCCGATCCGGTGGCCCCCAATACCTTATTCCATTCCGATGGACCCCCAAATAATGCATAGTGTGTAAAATCTGTCACGTAACGTGTATCACCATTATGAAAAAGACTATCATTGCAGCATAACAATTGCCCAGCAGGATCCAAATAAAGAGTGTGGCCACATAATACATCCATATGTAATTCTCCAATAACTCCTGGGTAACTGGGAACAAACATATAAGATTCTTTGGCGAGTTCAAAGGCTATCCAATAACTTTCCTTGTCACCGGGTATATAATTATAAACAGTCTCCCATTCTTTAGTAAGAATCCACAATTTTTCCAGCGCCTTTTTATGTGTTTCCTTATTAACAAGTAATAGATCGCGCGATTGGTAGTTACCAGCCTTTTTATCTAAAATTCTGTTATCACCTTTACGGTATGGTATTAAGCGTCTAACCCAATTATAAATTTTCTTGTCCCAATAAGATTGAATCTTGCGGTCTTTCCAAAATAGTGCCCCAGTTTGTTGATAACTTGCGTTATCAAAAAGATATTCTGGGTTTTTGAAAAATAATACATCTGGCTCTAATAAAAGTACTTCTTTGAATGGGGAATACAATAATGAAAGAGCTCGTAATTGAGTACCTCGAATAGTTTCAAGTGGAATGTCCAATTTAGGTCCAACGGCCATCGTCGATACGCCACCAATTGACTCTATAAATTTACGATTTTGATTGGAAAGGTCATCACCTGCATAACATACCAGAATTGATAACCGACAGCCTAATTTCCGGAGGCTGATCATTAACATTGAACCACTGATCATCATAAAATCTCTCATGACAATGACAATACCGCGACCTGCCTTAAAATTTGGTAGGGTTTGGTAAAAAGTCTTATTCTTTTGTCTGAGACGTTCTATAATACGATCAGTCTGTTTACGTTCTTGATATGGTTTGTACCATACCCAATCCATAATAAAAATAACCAAAATCATTCCGGCAATCCAATACACCATTGTTAATAAATCATCTGTACTATACATATATTATCTAAACACAAGATTTTAAACAATGTTATGCACATTGTTTAAACAAAATTAGAGCAAATGTTCCTGTATGGCTCATTTACCCAATCCATTGCCATCCTATTCTGCTGAACCGCAGCCAAACAAAGCTCTGGGGTTTGTGCCTTTACCCATGGCAACGCCAACCCATTCTGCTGAACCGCAGCCAGACAAAGTTCTGGGGTCTGCTCCTTTACCCATTGCAACACCTTCCCATCCTTCTGAACCGCGACCAGACAAAGCTCTGGGGTCTGCTCCTTTACCCATCGCAACGCCTCCCCAATCTTCTGAACCGCGGTCAGACAAAGCTCTGGAGGCTGTTCCTCTACAGAACTCAACGCCCACCCATCCTGCTGAACCGCGGTCAAACAAATCTCTGGGGTCTTTACCTTTACCCAATACAACGCCCGCCCGCGCTGGCGGACCGTTGCCAAACAAATCTCTAGGGTTTGTTCTTTTACCCATAGTAACGCCTCCCCATTCTGCTGGACCGCAGCTAAACAAAGCTCGGGGGTCTGATCCACGACATATTCCAACATCAACCCATCCTGCTGAACCGCCGCCAAACAAATCTCTGGGGTATGTTCTTTTACATCGTTCAACACCCTCCCATTCTTCTGGACCGCCGCCAAACAAATCTCTCTGGTTTGCTCCTTTATATATTCCAACGCCTCTCCAGAGCGGATGACCGCCGCCATACAAAGTTCTGGGGTTTGCTCCTCTACCCAATACAACGCCCTTCCATTCTGCTGGACCGCAGCCAAACAAAGCTCTGGGGTTTGTGCCTTTACCCATGGCAACGCCAACCCATTCTGCTGAACCGCAGCCAAACAAAGCTCTGGGGTTTGCTCCTTTACATATTGTAACGCCTGCCAATCCTGCTGGAACGCTGCCAAACAAATCTCTCGGATTTGCTCATTTACATATTGCAACGCCCGCCAATTTTGAAGGACCGTAACCAAACAAATCTCTATGGTTTGCTCCTTTACATATTGCAACGCCCGCCAATTTTGAAGGACTGCAGCCAAACAAATCTCTCGAGTTTGCTCCTTTACATATTGCAACTCTCGCCAATTCTTCAGGACCGTGACCAAACAAATCTCTCGGGTTTGCTCCCCTATATATTGCAACACCTGTCCCGTTACATATGTCAATTTATTTTCAGTCATTAATAAATAAGTAGGTATTCTTTAAATTCTTATCCGCCAATCCTGCTGGACCATTTCGATATACACAGATTCTTGTATGAACCAAACATTCAACAATGAGACATTTTTAATGATAAAATCAATTATTTTCCAGTGCTTCCAAAACCGCCAGTGCCCCGGGATGTAGTGTTAAGTGAATCTGTGAGTTCAAAGTGAACTGGGGAAAGATTCGGTGAGCAGACTTGGAAATATCGCTCTCCCTCTTTTAATAGATAATATTTATAGGAAACATTATCGACAAATGCTGCAAGAAGGCCACGATAATGCGCATCAATTACTAAGACACTGGTACTCAAAAGAATTGAATATATGAGAACTGAGGAACAAGGCGTAGACACGAACGAAGA
>SDBT01014208.1_pt1 | contig 12708 bp, 15 predicted proteins | sample 2277101 | NCBI WGS metagenome assembly SDBT01 (sample SAMN10404973, study PRJNA504765) | marine sediment metagenome | isolation source: marine sediment core GS10_PC15, 103 cmbsf | place: Arctic Ocean: Southern Knipovich Ridge | collected 2010 | reverse complement strand
CCGCAAACAATTGGTCAATGGGTTGGCGCAATTTGTGGTGTTTTGGGAATTGCTTTTCAAGCGGACCCTGCTCGACCGGCGCAAACTCTTGAGCTTGCCGGAATATTAGGGTCAAACACACCGCGATTAATTACCGAGCGTAATACTTTATTGTTTGATGGAATTTCAAGTCATACAGTTGACTCGGGCGGTAGTGCACGAATTGAGCGTATGATAACAACATTCCAAACAAACGCGCTTGGCTCGCCGGACACTTCATTTTTGGACGTAAATACACTTTATACTTTAAGCTTTTTCCGCTTTGATTTTCGTACACGATTTGCAAATAAATTTCCAAGGCATAAACTTGCCGGCGACGGCAATCGTTTTGGTCCAGGTCAACCGGTTGTCACTCCAAAAATCGCAAAAGCCGAGGCAGTTACAATTTTTAGAGGTTGGGAAGATTTGGCACTTGCCGAAAACGTTGACCAATTTAAACGCGATTTAGTTGTTGAGCGCGATAAGTCAAACGTAAACAGATTAAACTTTTTATTACCGCCCGACCTTGTAAATCAGTTACGATTAACGGCGGCACAAATACAATTTTTATTGTAATAAGGGGGCTTAAATGGATAGACGAGTTGGCGGGCAATTATTTGTAAAAGTTGACGGCATACAGCAACAAGCAAAAGGTGAGTTTACTTACAACCTTGGTGCATTAAAACGTGAGCCCGTTGTTGGTGTTGACAGTGTGCACGGTTATAGTGAAGTGCCACAAGTGCCAAAAATTGAGGGTGAGTTTACCGATTTTGCTGATTTTGACCTTGAGGCATTATTAAATATTTCCGACGCAACAATTGTGCTTGAAGTGGCAAACGGCAAAATAGTTGTGTTACGTGAGGCATGGTATGCGGGTGACGGCGATGTTGCAACCAACGAAGGAAATATACAGGTAATGTTTAACGGCATTTCGTGCGAGGAAATTCGATAATTTTTTTTAACAAATAATTGGAGTGATATACAATGACAAAGGCAAAAAAAGAGAGCGTTGGACGCTCATTACGTACTGTTACATATAAATTAAAATATCCGACCGAATGGGGTCAACAAACAATTGAGTCGTTGGAATTTAAGCGACCCAAGGGGCGAGATATTCGTCATTTGACTAAGGACGTAAGCACGGGCACATTAATGGACTTGGCACAAAAAGTTGTTGTCGAGGACGTGACACCAAAATTTTTCGACGACCTTGACAGTGTCGATTGTCTTGCAATTTGCGAGGTAGTCGGTGATTTTTTGGGGGGTGGCCAGTAGATTGGCACGAAATGGTTGGCATTATTGCCGGATTGTTTCATTTTCCGCCAAATGATTTACTGGACTTTAACGACGAGGAGTTATTTTTTTGGTATGATAGGGCAATAAAGTTTAATAAGGCACAAAACAAAGGGTCAAAATAATGCCAAAAAATGCCGACGTAAGATTAAGATTAAAAGCTTTTGACGGCATTTCGCGTGTAATGGACAAGGTCACGCGAAAATTTCCGCGAATATCAAGAGCGGTTGGACAAGCAACCCGAAAATTTCGTAAATTTCAAATTGTTACCGAGCGCGCGCGTAAGGGTTTAAAAAAAATGGGCACCGCAATGCGTGGTGTTGGTTCAAAAATGTCAACCGGTTTGACGGCTCCGATTGGTTTTGCCGGTGCGGCAATACTTGGTATCGCTGTAAAATTTGAAAAATCAATTAATAAAGTTGGGGCATTGTCACGCACAATTGTCAAAGGTAAGGTTACAAAAGATTTTGAACGGCTTGAAAAACAAGCTTTATTATTGGGAAAAACAACGGAATTTTCGAGCACTCAAGCCGCCGATGCAATGGGTTTATTATTCCGTGCGGGCTTTAAAGTAAATGAAGTGCTTGAGTCAACCGACGAGGTGCTTGCACTTGCGTCCGCAACCGGTTTTGATTTGGCTTTTTCCGCCGATGTTATGGCAAAAACAATGCGTGCATTTGGTCTTGAGGCAACGGATGCGGGTCGAATTGCCGACGTATTAAGCGACGTTTCACGACGTACAAACGTTGACCTTGAAACATTATCGGAAACATTTAAAGATGCCGCGCCGATTGCAAAAACTTACGGATTAACTCTTGAGCAAACCGCCGCGATCACGGGCTTACTTGGTGACGTTGGTATACAGGGCTCAAAAGCGGGCACAACTTTAAAAGCAATGATGTTAAAACTTGCAATACCAAGTAAAAAAGCAACCGGATTTTTAAAGGAATTGGGTGTTGTTGTTTCAAAAGGGGCGGACGGCATGGTTGACGTTGGCACAATTTTGAGTCAACTTGGTCCGAGACTTGCAAAATTTCCCAAACAAGCACAATTAACAGTAATAAATGAATTGTTTGGATTGCGAGGTATTGCCGGTGCGTCCGCTTTAATGTCAAAAGCGGTTTCCGAGGGTAAAAATCCAATCGAGGCATTGACCGGCACATTATTAAAATCAAAAGGTGCCGCAAAAGAAATGCAAACAATTATGTTGCGCGGATCGGTCGGAGCTCTTGCGCGGTTTCAATCCGCACTTGAGGGCATTGGGTTGGCGTTTGCAAAATCGGGAATGCTTGAGGCATTTGCCGACGTGTTAACATTTATTACTGAAATGTTTTCAAAACTTGCAGCATTAGACAAACAAACTTTAAAATTTATTACAATATTGTTTGGCGTTGCGGCGGCGATTGGTCCCGTTTTAATATTTTTTGGCTTTATGGCCTCTGCCGTTGCAAGTTTAATTACTTTATGGGGTATATTGACCGCCGTTACATTACCATTGGTCGGCTCATTTTTATTAATTGTCGCCGCCGTTGTTGCGGTAATTGCAATCGGTGTCTTACTTTTTAGAAATTGGACAAAAATAAAAGAATTTTTTACACTTTTATGGGACGGTCCAATTGGAAACGCCGCCCGATTTATAGCTGGTTTATTGCCAATTGTTATGATTGGTAAGGTAATAATGAGCGTTTTTAACTCTTTAAAGGGGGTAATGGAGAGTGTTTTCGGTAAGGCAAAAAGTTTATTTAATTTTATTGGTCCGAAAATTGCCAAATTTGCCGACCTTGCTTTATTTGGAAAAGGAAAAAGTTTTTTCGGCGGTCCCGTTAATGCTGAAAAGGAAACCGAAAATGTCGGCACCAATCGCGAAACAACAAATAATGCCAAGGTTACAATTGATGTAAACGCACCCAAGGGCACCGCCGTCACACCCGACGCCGGAAATGTCAACCTTGATTTGGGTGTAAGTTTTGCGGGGGCGAATTAATGGGTTTACGAGGTTTATTAAATCCAATCGGCGGGCTTTTTAATCCGGTCAATCGAGCTCGGTCACCTTGGCTTGAAAATTATCAAAACCCGTCATTTCGTGGTGTGCAATTTTTCGTTGATAATACGGATAATAAAACCGGACGACGTACAATTGCGCACGAATTTCCCGAGCGTGACGTTGGTTTTGCTGAGGACTTAGGTCGAATTACAAAAACTTTTACAGTAGAGGGGCACATACTTGGTGACGACTATTTTGCAACACGCGATAAATTAATTGATGCAATGAATACCGAGGGCTCGGGCGAGCTCGTACATCCTTACCTTGGAATTTTACAAGTAAATGTTGTAAGTTTTTCTTATCGTGAGTCAACAAAAGAGGGTCGAATTTTACGATTTTCAGTTGATTTTATCGAGTCGGGGTCCGTTAAATTTCCCGTCCAGGCCGCCGATGCAAAACAAGGTGTAACTGATTCCGGTCTTGATGTATTGGAAAAACAAAAAAGTATTTTTGAAAAAGCTTTTGACGTTGCCAAACAACCTCAACACGTTATTGAGGGGGCTCGAAACCTTGTTGCAAATTTACAAGGCGCACTTGATAATTCGGGTGCCGGCGATATAATTGAGCTCGTTGCGGATTTGGGTTTTGCAACAAGGCAATTGGTCGCCGAGGTTAACGATTTAATAAATACACCGTCGGTTTTATTTGATCGAATGCGTGATGCAATTGGTATTTTTGCAACGGTTTTTTCCGACCCAAATGAGCAACGAAAAGCATTGTCGTCGTTTGGTGCAAATTTTGGTAGTGATTTTGTGCCCGTCCCAAATGCAACAAAAACACCAAGTCGATTGCAACAACAACAAAACCAAGACACTTTTGTTGACGTTGTAAAACAAGTCACATTAGTTGAGCAAGCCGAGGTTTCAATTGACCTTGATTTTCCAAGTGTTGACGAGGCGCTTGCCGAACGTATTGAATTAAGCGAAATTATTGCCGTTGAAAAATTACGACCAAATACCGACGACGAGCTTTTCCAGGTATTAAATGACCTTGACGCTAAATTAGTTGATGCATTACCGCTTGAAAATTTGGCGCGCATTTTGGAGCGCGAAGTAAAAACAACAACCCCCGCGCTCGTTTTGTCTTACGAAATATTTGAGGACGTATTACAAGAGCAAGACATTATCGACCGCAATAATATTCGGCATCCTGGTTTTGTACCAGGCGGCTCGACGGTCGAGGTGTTAAGTGCCTGAAAATGTTTTTCGACCAATAAAAAAAGGTAAAATAATTAATAATGCAATTTCGGCAACACTTGATAACGGTCAAATTTTGCACGGTTGGGAAAATATTTCGATCACAAAAAACCTTGATGCAATTGCACATGGTTTTTCAATGGACATTACGGACAAATGGAGACAAATAGGCGAAAAATGGGTGCTAAAACCTGGTGCAAAAATTACAATTCGTGTTGGTGACGAGTTATTTTTGACCGGATTTATTGATGCATTAAATTCAAATCTTAGTAGCACAAGCAGAAAAGTATCAATTTCCGGTCGATCACTTGCCGGTGATTTGGTTGATTGCTCAACAAAAGATAAATCGGAATTTAATGATATTTCATTAACTCAACTTACCAGGCAATTAATTGCGCCGTTCAACATTAAAGTAAGTGCAAAAACAAGTGTCGGTGATAATTTTACAAAATTTTCAATTGAGCAAGGGGACACAATTTTTGACACTCTTGAGCGTGCGGCTCGTTTACGTGCTGTAATGTTTATTTCAAACGGTGCGGGAAATATTGAAATTGTAAGAGCCGGCACAACAAAAACTTTTAGCGAATTACACCAAGGTGTAAATATTATAAGTGGCACAAGTGCATTTAATAATTCCGACCGATTTTCAGAGTATACAGTAAAAGGACAATCACAAGGCACCGATAGTATATTAAGCGGCAAACAAGCAAGCGCACCGGTTGGCACTGCAAAGGATAATGGTATTGCGCGTTTTCGACCAATGGTAATTGTTGCAAGTGGAAATGTAGACGACGGAAAAGCTCGCACGCGCGCGCAATGGGAGGCGAGTGTACGCGCCGCAAAGGGTGCAAGTTTATCAATTCAAACGCAAGATTGGCGACAAGAAAACGGTGAGTTTTGGGACATAAATGAGCTTGTACATGTACATGCGGGACACCTTGGCGTTAATGACGACTTTTTAATAAGTGGTTTAAGTTTTACAAAAGGTCTTGGTGCGGGCACATTGACAAATTTTACTCTTGTACGTAAAGATGCATTTAATCCGCAACCTGTAATTGAAAAAAAGGCCGACCCCGTTTCAATTTTGGGACCTCTTAATTCAGTAGACAAAACAAAATCAGGCTCAACGGGAAATATTGGGTCAAACACAAGTCGTCGGTTTCAAACCGCAACACCGGAATAATATTTATGCCTATTACAGTCGACCAATTTAATAAATTAATAAGACCCTTACGAAATAGGGTTTTAAATTCAATTGCTCGTGCAATTGTTGAGTCGGTCGACGATACAAAAAAAATTCAAATAATGAAATTACAATTATTTGCCGACGAGGTCCGCACCGATGTTGAGCGTATACAAAATTATGGTTTTACAAGTGTGCCTTTTTCCGATGCCGAGGCCGCCGTTGTTTTTCCACTAGGTAACCGTGAGCATGGTTTAATTATTGCCGTTGACGACCGAAAATTTCGACTTAAAGGTTTGAAAAATGGAGAAGTTGCACTTTACACGGACGAGGGCGATAAAATACATTTAAAACGCGGCAATGTTATTGATATTGATACTAAAACTTTAAATATTAATGCGACCGAGGCGGTCAACATTACGACAAAAAACTTTAAACTTAACGCAAGTGTGAAAATTGAGGAAACTAGTGCGGAAAAAGTAACAACGCTTACAGCAAAATCAACACTTACAGCACCCGAAATGTTTGAAATTGCAACAACTAAAAAAACAGTGACCTCACCGCTTGCCGAATTTTCCGGTGCGTTAAATTCACTTACCTCAATTTTGACGCCAACAATTGCGTTTACAACTTTTACCGCATCGGGGGGCACTGCAACCGGCACCGGTAATTTAGAAATGACCGGTAATTTAAAGGCCGTTGACGTTGAGGACAGTGTTGGTAAGTTAAGTACATTAAGAGGTGTATACAATTCGCATACACATGACGAGAACGGGACGGGCGGCGGCACAACGGACACGCCAAACCAGACCGACCCATGATAAGGTAATATTATGCGCGATATTGGTTTATTTTTAGTTGAGCCGGACGACGGTTGTATTGATTTGCAAATCTTAAACGACGATTTGGAAACCGACGACGGCCTTGAAACGGCAATTTTAATTTCGCTTTTTACGGACGCCCGCGTTAGTCTTGCCGAGTTACCTTTTAGCGAGTCGAGTCAACGAGGTTGGTGGGGCGACGTTTTTCCCGAGGTTGAGGGCGACCAAATCGGCTCTAAATTATGGACCGTTGCGCGTGAAAAAACAACGTTGCCGACACGGAATAAAATTATTACACTTGTACGTGAGTCACTTGCATGGTTGCTTGAGGACGGTGTTGCGGGTGCCGTTAATGTTGACGCGGAAATTGCGGCTCGTGATAGGATAAATATATTTATTGAAATTGTGCGACCCGACTCACCAAACCAACGGTTTGATGTTATTTGGAATGCACAAGAGCAAAAAATTGGAGTCGCATAATGCCTTTTACACGCCCGAGTTTACCGACATTAATTACACGAATTAAAAACGATATTAAAGGGCAATTATCAATTGTTACAATTTTAAGACGCTCATTTTTAGACGTTGTTGCGCGCGCGCTTGCCGCCGCATCACATACATTACACGGATTTTTACAATTTGTTGCCGTGCAAGTTTTTCCAGACACCGCCGAGGTTGAATTTTTAGAACGTTGGGGTGCTATTTTTGATGTAACTCGTATCGCTGCAATTAAAGCCGAGTTAAATATTTTATTTACAGGCACGGCGGGCGAGGTAATAAGTGCCGGTGCGGAATTTCAACGACCCGACGGTTTTCAATATACATTGCAATCCGACGCCACAATACAAACGGCAACCGCCGAGGTAAGCGACGTACAATGTCGCGCCGATGTTGGGGGCGATTTGGGGGGCACATATTTTGAATTTGAAACCCCGCTTGTACAATATGCCCCTTGGTTTAATACCGGCGGTGACGCAAACCCCGCAATTCCAGGCCGCACAATGCTTGAGGTTGCAATTAATGACAATGATAGCGCAAACGACATTGCAATTGCATTGCAAGCCGTTGTTGACGCGGTCGGTGACGTAAGTGCATCGGTATTGGGTGCAATTGTTACAATTACAAACGACGATGCGGGCTCGGTTGACGATATTGAGGACGGGTCACTCGCACCAACGAGTTTTGTTTTTACAGTAATTACGCAAGGTCTTACCGACGGTGAGGTTGAGGGTAATGTTTTGGCGGATTTGGCGGACACCGACGATTTAAGCGGCAACCTTGAGGACGGCGAAACGGTTTCATTTATTACACCACAAGTAAATGTCGACTCGACGGCGGACGTTACCGAAACAGTCACCGAGGGCGAGGTGCAAGAGAGTGACGACAATTATAGAGCTCGTGTTTTGGACCGTATACGACAACCGCCAAGCGGCGGAAACGCAAACGATTATATTGCGGCAATTAAAAATAATGTTGCGGGCGCGACTCGTGTTTTTGTTTTTCCCGCAAATCGGGGCCTTGGCACCGTTGACGTATCTTTTGTTTTAGACGACGAGTCAAACATTGTCCCAAGTGCTGCAAAAATTGCCGAGGGGCAAGCGGCGGTTGACGATTTTAGACCCGTAACAACCGACTCAATTGTTTTTACGCAAGTCACGGCACCGCTTGCATTAAATATTAAATTAAAACCAAACAATGCGGCGGTAAGGACCCAAGTAATTAACGAATTACAGGATTTATTTTTTCGTGACGCAAGAGCAAGGGGCGCATTTAGCGGACCAAATACAACATTTGACGGTAAAATTTTATTAAGTCGAATTGGCGAGGCAATAAGTTTAGCGGTCGACGAACAAGACCACGAGCTTGAGTCACCGGTTGTAAATTTTCAACCTGGAATAAATGAGCTTGCAATATTGGGGGCAATTACTTGGCAAACCTTAGTTTAAAAGTTAAATATCGACGATTGCTCGAAAAACTTTTTCCGCGCGGGCTTGCTTGGAATAAACAAGATGGCTCAACTTTTTCAAAGTTTTTAAAAGCACTTGCAATTGAATTGGCGGAAATTGAGTGTGAGGGGCTCCGTTTTATTGACGAGGCATTTCCAGACACCACAACGGAATTGTTGCCGGAATGGGAAAAGGCACTCGGATTGCCGGACGAGTGCACCGTAAATTTTGCCGACCAAACAATTGACGAGCGGCGCATACAAGTTATTCAAAAATTGACACGTCTTGGCGGACAAAATGCACCATTTTATATTAATATTGCCGAAATTTTTGGTTTTCCAGGTGCATTAGTTTTTGATTTATTCCCTTGTGTTTCAGGACGTTGTCGCTCGGGTGACCGTTTGAATGCACATCCCGATTTTCGTTTTACTTGGGAATTTAATTCGCCCGCGTCAACAATCACCGAATGTCGCTCGGGCTCTTGTCGGAGCGGTGATAGACTACGATTTTTTGGCAACGAAACATTGCAATGCACAATTGAAAAACTGAAACCGGCGCAAACGTTTGTACTTTTCACATTCCAAACGCCGTAATTTTTGTTAACGTAAAGAGAGGTATTTTATGAAAAGAGTTGACGCCGACGGTTTTGCACCAGGCAATTTATTTACGGACGGTGACCCGCAAGCAAGCATTCAATCAACACTAATTGAGGAAACTTGGCTCAATGTTGTGCAAGAGGAAATTGCAAACGCGGTCGAATTTTCGGGGCAAGTGCTTGACCAATCGGGTGCGGACGACGAGCAATTAAGAAAAGCAATCGAAATTATTGCACTTGGGGGCTCGGGATTAAGCAACGTAAGCGTTGCAATTGCAAATAACCAGGTTGGCACATCGCTTGGTGCGACTTTTCTTTTTGATAAATTGATACACGTTGCGGTTTTTATGTCGTATCGTATACACCGACAAACCGACTCAGCAAATAATGACGAGGTTGGCGAAATTAAATTAATGTATAGGCCGGTGCAAGACGATTGGCAATTATTCATTGACCGAAATACCGAGGACGACCCAAGCGCCGTTGATTTTTCCATTAGTGCGGGCGGACAATTGTCATACGACTCGTCAAATATGGCGGGGGCAAATTACGCGGGTACATTTAAAGTGCCAAGAATTTTAAGAGTTAATATTTAAGAGGGGCAAAAATGAGAAATTTTAAAAAGAAAATATATATAGGGGCAATATTACTTACACTTTTTAGTTTGATTGCATTTGCAGCGGGCGTAAAAATTCTTGAGGTTGACAAATTACAAATCGGGCAACCGTCAAGCGGGTCCGATAAGGAATTAATTTTTGATACGGGCGACGGTGCAAGTAATAAAAAACTTGTAATTGACGACACCACAAAAGACGCAAGTTTAAATTCAAATAATTTTACACTTGGGGACGGTGCCGACACCGACAAAAAGTATATACTTGACTTAGGACTTGGTGCCGCAAACCCTTTTTTAATTTATAATTCCACAACCGATAAATGGCGATTTGCAAACACGGGTGCGGGCTCGGAAACAGATTTTGGCGCGGGCGGCGGCGCACCTAGTGTAGATAATGATTTGACAACAAATCCTGATTTTGAAACAAACACGGCGGCTTGGACAAACAACGGCGGCGGCACTTTTTCCCGTATTACCTCACCGGCGGCGGACATTGCTTTTGGTATTGGCTCCGCTACATTTGATGCGGCGGCGTCAACCGACAATATTGTTGCCGATCAAGTTGCAATACCCCCTGGAATGCGAGGCAAATGCGAGGCAAAAATTGTTTATAAGGACGGCGACGCTTTACTTGATTTTGAGGTTTTCGACGGGTCGGTTGCTCTTGTTACAAAAACACTTGCAACGTCGGCGGAATTTACAAATGAATTTGTTAATTTTGATTGTCCAACAAGCGGCACAATTGGTGTGCGAATTATTGCAACCGGTAATGCTGCGTCAATAATTATTGATAATGTTTTTGTTGGTCAAGTCGGTTTTACAAATAAACCCGTTGTCAATGACGTTGAGGGAATTTTTGATATTGACTCTATTTATACTACACCTGGTCAAACTGGTAAACTTAAATTTGTTAGTGCATATATTAATCAACCAACAACAATTACAACAGAATTCGGAAATTGGTTAGATTCTGCGTCAAGCGGGGGGGGCGGATTAACGGATTTAATAATTACAGCAGGTGTTTTTATAAATGCTCCATTTTGTTGGACAAATGATGCAAGTTCAAATGCAGATGCATGTGCAAATATTAATACATTACCAACAAATGCTTTAGTTAAAATTCAAGGAATTGCTTGTTCAACGGGTGCATTAACAAATCAATTCATATCACTTTATTGTATGGGGGAATAAATGAAAAAAATAATTATTTTATTATTTATAATTTTTAATAGTTTTAATGCTTTTGCATATGACAATTGGCGCAAAGCCGATGGTTGCTCGGCATCTTACAAAACAAAAGAAATTTGTGAGCAAAAAGAAAATGCACAATGTTTTAAATATGGAAATAAAATATGTGAATATCATAAAATGGACAACGGAAATGTTGTTTTAGATCAAGTTAAAAAGGACGCTTACGACCAAGCCAAACAATTAAAAGACGCTGATATTGCCGCAAAAAAGGGTCGAATTAAGGACGCAAAACGCGATTGGGAAACAATGGGTGTAGCTGAAAAAATTGAGCTCATAAAAGATTTACTATAAATACACGGTCGGTAATAGGTGACACAATGCTTACAAAGTTTTATAATAAATTTATGGGATTTTTTGCTTTATTTAAATTTTTAACAACCTTTTTAAAAGGCGCAAAAATACCGAGTATTTTAATTTTAATGGGGCTTGGCTCTTATTATGCTTACGCCGAATTTAACAATAAACACGATAAGTCACTTGTAAAAATTGAAAAAAATAGTGCAAAAATTGTTGTAATTGAGAGACAACATGCCGTTGTAATGTCAACGCTTAAAACAATAAACAACACGGTAAAAAAAACCGACGAGCGAATTTGGCAATTAAGTCGGGATTTAAAAAAGGCAAATTAAAATGTCTCTTTTCCGAGATGCTTGCAAACCCTATTTTTTATTTTTCCCTTACATGTCCAATAAACCGCGAGGCGCACCCGATAACAACACGGTTTTGTATACATGCGGGCATTACTTCTCGATTTTAAAACGCCTTGGCGAGCTCGACCCCGAAATTGATGAGCCTCATTTTAGATTGATTCACAAGGAAATTACAATTGCACCAGGCCGTTACAAACGCGGTCCAAACAAATTACAACACACGGCTCACGACGATATAATTGGGTTGTCAAGGGGCGCACAACTACTTGCGCCGGACATTGCATCGGAAATTTATTTACACGGCTTAAATAATGATTGGGTGTATAATAACACCGGAAAACGTGACGCGGTGACTCTTTTTAAATCGTGGCATTGGCGAATTATGGGGACAACGCAACATTATAAATTATGCAATGACATACAATTGACGCCGTTTGACGAGTTTGCATTTTCCGCCGACAAAATTAGTACGAATTTTAAACCTTTTAGTGCAACAAGCGGGCGGCTTTTGGACATCTTAAAAATTTGGTCATATAATGACTCAACGTTTAAAAGTGAGAAGTGTGACGACATTGAGCAAACGTTTTGGGGTTCAATTAATGCAAAATATAAAAATGGTATTTCAGATATTTATGCTAAATACTATTCAAAAGAGCATCCATTTAGTATATTTACTAAATAAACTACAAAAAAGGGGCAAAAATGAGCATTATAAAAAAATCAATTAATTATGCAAAAGAGGTTGGCGACATTTGGGTTGCGCTTGGCAAAATTGCAAAACATTTTAAGGACGGCAAAAGTCTTAAAGATGCAACCGTATTATTGCCGGCGGTAATGGAAGCCGTAAATGGTGCCGACGATGTTGACGACGAGTATGAGTCGGACCCCGTTGTTGTTTTAAGTACAAGCACATATCACGCCGGACAAATTGCGGGCGAAATGTTTTTGGTCAAAAAACCAGACACACAAGCATCTAGTTAAACCACAATAATTGAGGCATAATGAAATATATCATTCCAACATTATTGCCGATGTTGTGGCTCGTCGGGTGCGCGCAAATGCCAACGCAAGAGCTCGACCCGACGGCCTTTTATA
>SDBT01014207.1_pt1 | contig 12710 bp, 21 predicted proteins | sample 2277101 | NCBI WGS metagenome assembly SDBT01 (sample SAMN10404973, study PRJNA504765) | marine sediment metagenome | isolation source: marine sediment core GS10_PC15, 103 cmbsf | place: Arctic Ocean: Southern Knipovich Ridge | collected 2010 | reverse complement strand
CGATGCTGCCCGCCGGTTACTGGGAGCGTGACGACGATGGCTGAGTACGACCCCGGCCACGAGGAGATCGAAATCACCCGGAAGCCCGCGGCGATCGAGGGCGTCACGGTCTACACGGTTCAAGCTTGCCGCTCAGGATGCGTGCTCAAGGGCTGGTCCAAAGCTCTAGCCGAAAACAACCGGGCGAACATCGTCACCACGATCGGAGAGCTGGTGCTGCAAGGCTTCGAGGTGCTCGACGATGGCGATTGATCGCCGCGGTCAGAAACAAAAGGGACGACGCGGATTCATTTTCTCACTACGACTCACGGACGATGAGCGCGAACAAGTCGAACAACTCCAGACGAAAGTAGGCGGGCCGCCGAAACTGGGCCCGTGGCTCGTATGGAGAGCGCTCCATCCGGACGGGTATTACCCTGGCGATCGGTCGGGTAATACCCTGCCTGGGCGCGGACCAGGTCCTGGTAATACCGACGCCGGAGCCGTCGAGGTAATACCCGAGCTCAGCGACCGGCTCATCCTCGATCTCTGCGCGGGCTCCGGGTCGTGGTCCGCCCCCTACCGGGCCGCCGGCTACCGCGTCCAGCTCGTCACGCTGCCCGAAACCGACGTGAGAACTTGGACCCCGCCGGACGAACCGGTCTGGGGAATCCTAGCCGCCCCTCCCTGCACGCAGTTTTCAATGGCTCGCAACGGCTGCGCCACCCCGCGGAACTACGTCGAGGGGATGGAAGTGGTGAACGCGTGCATGCGAATCATTTTGCAGTGCCGCCCCCGGTGGTGGGCGCTCGAAAATCCGGTCGGCAAGCTCTCAGGCTTTCTCGGAATCCCCCGAGACAGCTGGGAGCCCACCGAGTTCGGAGACCCGTGGACGAAACGCACTGCGATCTGGGGCGACTACACGATTCCAACGCGAGGCCCATACGTGCCGCCCTTGGGCGGGGGACCGGACTGCCGAATCTGCGACCGCTCGAAGCGGGCGCAACCGCGATGCTCCAACCCGGATCACGTCGCAGTGACTCCGCCCGGCTTCGCGCAAGCCTTCTACCGAGCGAATCCCTAGCAGTTGCCGACTGATCTCGATAGCTACCTGTGCACAGCTAGCCACGAGCAACTTGCTATGCAAACCATTCCGGTCGTGCTACCCTACGCGCCGGGCTGGCGGGCGCGCAGCCGGGACGGGCTTTTCACCTCGAGGTGAACATTACTCGACCCGGCCGAGTTCGCTGTAACGTCCGCCGTTCACCTGTACTCGGCCATCGCTTTCGACCGGCGGGCAATGAACCCCTTGTCCTTGCCGCACGCGACGTCATCCAGGTCGCCCGGCGAGAGAGCGCCGTCCGCTTGCATGCGCAGCATCGCCCGGATGTCGGTCCGTGTGGCGAGTTCGGTCGTGACCTTCTCGGTCGGCCAGTAAACGAAGTACGCGGACGGGTTTCCAGTGCGCCCGGGGAGCCGGTTGTATTCGTTCCGAGACTCGTTCACCCAGACTCGCGTCCACCCAGGCACGACCGGGAGCGGGTGCTCCGGCGGAGACAAGTCCCCCTCGACCCGGTCCACCTCCCAATAGGCAAGCTGCTGCCCGCCCGCGGGATCACGGATGTCCATGTTCACTCTGAACTCGTCCAACTCCCACCGAAAGCGGTAGCACTTTGTGCCGCCTCCACCGTCGCCGATACCAAAGTGGCTGATGTCGTACAGGCCCGCGACCGTCTCCACGGACTCGCGCGCTGTGCCAGACCATCTCTCCCCGTCGTACTCAGCCAAGTCCCGGACGAGATCCGCCCAGCAAAACCCGTACTCGAACCAGTTGCACCCTTTCCACTTCACGTAGTCCGGCCACCACGTCCCCTCAGCCTCGGGCGACAACCGAGGCGAGGTTTTGGCGAACACCTCGAGGCCCTCGCTCTGCACCGCTCGGACTTTGTGTAGGACGAGCTTTCGCTTGACCTGCAGATACGACTCCTCCTCATCGGACGAGGCCGCGACCACCAGGCCGGCGCCACCCACCAAAAGCCAGAACGGATCGATCATGAGTCACACTCCCGAGGGACGAATCTCGTAACTGATATTGACCTGGAGGGTTCCCGCAGACAGGGCGGCGAGTGTCAGCGCGGCTCCGGGCAGGCACGCGAAGATCGGCGACCGGTCGCTCCCCATGCTCGTATAAGCGACTGCCGAGGTCTGCGTCCGCCAAACGTCATTTGTCCCATCGTCGAACACCGTCAGAATGTTTGACTGCGAGTTAGATAGCGTGATTGAGAAGCCGCAGATCTGGCTCCCGGCTGGTGGGGCCGGGATCACTTCCGCCGGAACGGCGCCGCTTCCGATGCCCACCGAAATGAACAGCCGCTCGGCTACTCCGTCTGCCCCTTTCATCCGTCCTGCTCAGCCTGAGCTTTGCGGAGCACCGCGACGATATCAGGCTTGCCCATCTTCCCAGTGACTTCGAGTTTGAGATCGCGCGCGAACTTGTAAAGCACGGCCTTGGTTTCGCTCGGGGACCACGGGACGCCCTCGAGCACGAACTCCTCCGCCTCCTCGTCGCCCTCGGGCTCCGACTCGACGCCTTCGAGAGCGTCCGCTTTCTCGTCGCAAGCCTTAGCGATGCCCACGAGATGTTCCGCTCGCGCGAGCAGAGCGTCCGTGTCATCGCGTTTGGGATCGGCTGCGTGCTCTTTGCAGGTCTCCGCTTCCGCGCGGAAGTCTTTTGCTCGTTTGCGCTCTGATCCCGGAGTTGCCCCCTTGCTCATCTCGATCGCGGCCATGTATTGCGCTGCACTGCTCATTTCGGTACGTCCTTCCATTTGTATCGGTCGACAAAATCGTTGTAGGCGCAGACGATCTGCCCGCCCCCATAGGTGACTGTCTCTCCGCTGGCCTGCTTGCAACATGGGTTGCCCGGCTTGGCTTCCCACCACGCGAGGGGGGCGATCCCTGGCCGGTCCATGCCGCTGTCCTCGCGGCACGCCACGAGCAACGTCCCATCCGATTGCATGGCCTTCGCTCCCTGCGCGGTTTGGCCGCTCACCGGGTCTCCGTCTTCGAGTTCGTCGACCTCCTCGGTGTCTTTGTCTTTGGGGACGCGGTCCAGCGTGTCGTCGTCGCCGTCGGTGCCGTCGTCATCGTCGTCGTCGTCGTCGTCGTCGTCCTCGCTAAAGGCTCTGACGACCAGCCAGCCGATCGCCATCTTCACTATGAAAGGGAGCGCCATCAGAACTTCGCCTGGCTCTTACAGCAGTGCCACCCGATCGGGTCGGGCAGCCAGCAGCACGTGTAGCCTGGCGCCTTCCGACAGTATTCGCACAGACCGAGGGGTCCAGGCTCGGCGCCACTCTTTCGCGCTTCGGCGTGCGCTGCGTTCAGGCGAGGCGATGGCATGGCCGCGGGCGGCGGCGGGACGACGGCCCGCACGGTCTGCGTGCTAGTTGAACCTTGGAGCCGCGTACGGCGGCGTTTTATTGGGTTGTGCATGACTACGTGTCCTCGATCGATTCCAGCAACCACGCTGGGGGTTCGCTTTCAGGGTCGCAGATGAATTCGCCGTTCACCTCTCGGATGCCTCCGGTCCAAATCAGTCCGTAGCTGGTTCCTCCGCCCTTCCACGAACCGTTCGCGTTGACACCACGCGGCGGTGAGACTTTCTGCGCGAGTAGCTGGGCCGCTGGCTCGTTGCGAGGGAACCAAGCCGCGGCTAGGTTCTGGCCGTCCACTTCGAGGTAGGCCGGGAAGGAATCGCTACTCATCGTCGATGCGTAGCGCGTCCGATTCCATGCAAGCTGCGTCCAACACCGGATCAGCCGCGCCCGGTTTTGCCCGGTGTTCAGACCAAACCCAGCGAGTAGCTGGCCGGCGACCGTCACCGCACTCGGGCCGCCCCTGGTCACCTGGAAAAATGATTCCGGCCGGGGGGGAGCCTTGATCAGCGCCGAGACTTTGGAAGCCTGCTGATCGTCCTCGTCCAACGGCTCTAGTTTTTTCCCCTCGAAATCCTCGTCCTCGTCCTCGTCCAGCGGCTTCAGTCCTTCCCCCTCGAACCCGCCGTCCTCGTCCTCGTCCTCAGAATCGCCGCTCATCCAAGCCCAGGCCGCGACCGCGATTGCTACTGCTGTGATGGGTTCCATGGTTCTGCTCTTTCGTTTACGAGACGCCGAGTTCCCAAATGACGACGACGAACTCACCCGTAGAGAGCGCCGTTGGAAGGAAGGAAAGCGAGAAGGCTGCGTGCGGGATGTCCTGCGGTTGCTGAACGCTATTCGCTAGCACCGGCGGAGCCACGAGCGGCGTGCCGTTCTGCAAATCGAACTGGAACACACCAGCGACGGCGAGCGGCGGTATCGCTACGACGCGGCGCGCGAACGGGGGCCGCTTGAACTGCACGAGGTTTGCCCCGTCGGTGAGGCCGATCTGGGTGTACGTGGCCATGCCCTGCGGACCACTGACCCCGAACCCTTTTCCCCACTGGACCCCGACTGAGCAAAGCGCCTGCACGACCGAGCCGCCGATAACGTTCCCGCCTGCGATGACTCCGTTGGCCGTCGCCGGCACGAGTAGCTCCTGACTGAATGCCTGGACTTGTACGCTGCCAGCGGGGAGGGAAAGCACGCAGTTCCCGTCTACCCAAACCTCAGCGGTCACGTGGTCACCGACTTTGAAAATGACGCGGTATTGCGGATTGGCGTAGCCGCGCGCCGCCACTGAAAGCGGAGCGATCGGCGAGTTCGTCACCTGCGACGCGAACGAACCGTTTTGTACGGCGAGCGGGTCCGTCTGCGCCGTGGGAATCGGCAGATCTTGGACCGTGGCGACGTTGTAAAGCAGAACGTTCGCCATCGCCGGATCGTCATAGTCGCTTTTCGCCGTCGTGATCTCTGTCAGCACGCTCGGCTGGATGTAAGGCGTACCCAATACGGCCTGGTTGAAAACCAGTCGTCGCGTCTCCCAATGGGAGAGCGAGGGCGGAAGATTGGCGGTGCAATCTTCGCCGCGTTGGACTTTTCCGCTTTCGCTCATCTTCTAGTTCACTATGCCGTCGATATCGACGGACCCGTACACGTTGAGGGCGATCGACGAACGATTCACACCCAGGATCGTGAGGATGCCACCCGCCGTTCCCATGGCCCCGCGGACCCACGCTGACAAGCCCGCGAAGTTCGGACCGGTGACATCGTGTGCGAAGCGGTTCGCGGGAACGGTTCCCGAGATGAGCTGGTTCTGCAAAAGCAGGATGGACGTTACCGTCAGTTGCGGAAGTGCACTCAGGCCCGGAATCGCGGCCGCCGGGTCGGAGGCTTCCAGGATGATCGCGCGTACCCTCGCTTTGGTGAGGTTTGTGACTGCGATTGTCAGGGTGTAAATCGCACCCGCAGCGACGAGGAGATCCTCAGCGCCCGCATGTTGCTTGCAGTACTTCGGATTGATGGGACAACCCGAAGCGTCGATCGCAACATCGATCGGCCCGTCGTCACAGTTCCATGTCTCCACCTCACAGGCGCATTCTTTTCCGTCTATCATGACCATTTTTCTAGCGTTCCTCTCTTGGTTTGTTCACGTGGTTACAGTTGCAAGGAGATATTTGTGGGGATTCACAACCGAGCCTGGTTGCGGCGTGTCGTATTTCCATCGCGGACGCCTACGCGTGCCCGCGCGATAGACTTCGAGGTGCAGCATCGACCTTCCGCTGGGGTAGGCGCCTACCTTCGCTATCACCTCGCCGCGCTCCACTCGCTCACCGATCGCCGTCATTCCGTCGGGCGATACCGCGCCGTAGACAAGCACGGGTCCCCCCGTATGCTGAATCATCAACCCGCGTGTCTTAGGGCCGTCCCATCCGGTCTGTCCGGTCACGAGTCCCGAGTCCATCGCACGCACCGGGTCTCCCTCGCTCGCGCGAATGTCGATCCCCTTATGATGGCCGGTCGGATTGGCGGAGCCCCACGGGCGACCGCTAGCGAAACTCGACTCGCGCCACTTTCGGGCGCTGCGCGGAAGTGGCCAGAGCGGCGAGATCCCGGGCTGCGGAACGTAGGGCTGGGGGTCGGCGGCCGGCGTTGGGTCGGTCTGCTCGTCTTCATACTCCCATCCGCGGTCCTCGTCCTCGTCCTGGTCGTCGTCCTCGTCCTCATCCGAGCTCGAAGCTAGCCAAAGGCCCACGAGCGCGAACGGCCAGATCGGCCAGGCCATCAGTCGTCCCTCCGGGGACCGCCGGCGCTCGCGGCCAGACCGAGCGCGGGAGCGATGAGCGGCCAGCCGAACCAGAGGGCGACACCCGCGATCAGCAAGCCCGCAACCGGGAGGCCGTACTCTTCGAGCATGTCCTCGGCTGTTTCTTTGACCCGCGTTGTAAACTTCGCAAAGTCCTCTTTCATCCCTTGGACGTCGTAGGCTTTGGGGTCGCCGATCTCCGCGGCCAGGTTCGCGGCCGGCTGAGCCCACCACAGGACCATCCAGGACGTGTCTCGGTACACGTCCTCCTCTGCGTCCTCGAGGGCGCTCATCTGATTCGCTAGGGCGGCCCAGTGCGAGGCGCCCGCCCTCACGCCGCCCGTGAACATCTCGACTAAGAGGTTCCCGTATCGCCTCGCTTGCAGAGGACTCGTTGGCACTCCCAACGAGGTCGCTTCGGCGCTCTGTTCTGCGATCGGGATGGCCTGGGCCAACCACTGGCGGTAGCGCTCGGCGTCCTTGTCGTACTGGCCCGCGCCTTCATACGCAATCAGAGCGCTCAGGGCGTCGCGGCGTTCCGCCAGACCCTCGGTTGCCTTCTCGGCGGCGCGCAGCAGCACCAGGGCACTCGCGGGCCCTGGGCGCACGTCGAAGACCGCGAGGGCGGCCCGCCGAATCCTTCCGACGTCGTACACGGTCTAGTCCGTGTAGAAACCGGATTTTTTGTCCGACTTTTTCTTCTTGCCCCACGAGAAAAGGTTGCCGTCGTTCTTGGCTTTCTCGCCGGCCTTCTCGCCCATCTTGCCCATGCCGTAGCAGCCCGCGCCGATCATCCCGGCCATGCCCAGCCGCCCAGCCTGTCCGCCATACGACTTCGCCCGCCTCATGCCGAGGAAACCGATCACCCCGAGCGCAAGCGGCATCGGGTAGTCACCGATTTTGCTGTTTCGCATCTGGTGCCCGGCCAGATACCCGCCACCGAACATTGCGAGACGGTCCGAACCGGCCTGCGCGATAGCCCGGCTGCGCGATTTCGCCACTGTTTGCTTTTCACCCTTGTTCATTGGATCGATCGAGGGCCCAAAGGAGCGAAATGCCAAGGAAAAAGAACGCGCTACCCCCCAAGAAGAAGCCGGAATCAAGCCCTCCAGAGCCAAAGACCGACAACTGGAGATCAAAAGCCATCGCTCCAACAACATGGGTCGAGACGCTTCTGAGCGCGTCGCGCAGCACCCCAAAAGAGCACGCGCGCACCCTCCCGAACGATGAGGCGACGGCGGTGCTAATCGAATTCCGATCCGGGCGTCGCGGGAGCGCAATGTTGGTCGACTCGCTTCCGTTCGTCACGGTTGGGATCGATGCGACAGACACAATCATGCCGCTCGCCGCGGAGTGCTGGGACCACGCGAAAGAAAAGCGCGCGGAGATCGATGACGATCGACGCTACGACGCCCGAATCAAAGTCGTGGAGACGGACGACACCGGAGCGACGACCGTAACGGCCACGAGCGAATGGGTAGAGGTGGAGGAAGAGATGGGGCGCGGGCCGGCGGACGATGTTTGGGACGACGTGCCTGCCAGCCGCGGGAGCAGCGAAGCGTGGGCGGTAGCGAGGATCCTCGGTTCACAAAACGACAAACTATTCCGCGCGAACATCTCACTGGTGCGCGCGGCCGGCTGGCTGCTCCGCGAATCCATCGCCGGGGCGGGCGACCGCATGAACAACGAATTTGCGACGATGCAGAAGGTTCGAGACATCTCGGGCGAGTTGATAGACGCGCGGATGGAGTTCGCTAAGCAAGAAGCCGACACGCAAGAAGTGGCCGAGTTCGGTCACACCGCGCGGCACTGGATGGGACTCATGCACGAAAGCAAACTCGCCGAGAAGGGCATCGACCCGCCGGACATTCCGGACACGCGAGCGGGCGCAGCAGCAGCGCTCTACCAGTCGCTCACCATGATGCAGGTTGAGAAGTTGTCCGAGTTGCTCGGCAAGGATAAGTCCGAGCTGCTGCTCGGCGTCCTCGGCAATGCGAAGGACATGAGCGATGCGGACGTCGAGCAAGTGATCGCGGGCATGGGTAGCGGAATGACCGGGGGCTTCGAGTTTGCGACGATCGCAGAGCAGATATTTTCGACCGATTACGTAATGGGACCGCACGCGATTTGGCAGACCCGCTGCGCGCGTGTGTTGTTCGAGGGACCAGAGGAGAAAGCAGCATGAGCGAACCAGAAGACAAACTAGCGCAGATTGTGGGCCAGCGTGCGGACCGTATCGTGCAGGGTCTCGCCGCCGACGACGTGTCCGCGGAGGATTCCCAAAGAATGTGCGCGGAGCTATCCGCGTTGTCCGGCTGGCTCATCGCTCGGCTGATCACGACGATAAAGCTGGAACTGGAGGGCTCGCCTCTGTTCAGGGATACTCACTGATGGTGGACCGGATGGACCCCGAAACAGTCGCCCGCGAAATCGGTGCGTATCAACGGCTCAATATTTTAGCCGGTCGAACGGCGATCACGATCCTTCCGGTAGGCAGACGCATCCGCCTGGCCGTCGGCCACGTTGCGCCGATTACTGGGGAGGGGGACGATCTCGCCGCCGCGGTCGCAGTCGTGTACGCGCAGGTTTTCCGAGACCCAAGGGCAGACGAGGACCCGGGGACCTGATGCTGGTTCCGAACGTGATCCTCGGTTTCGACTGTCCCGTTTGCAAGGAAATGGCGGCTCTGAGTCCGGTCCCGTTCGACGACGATCGCACGGCCCTGGATGCTCGCCTCCGCACGGAAGTCCGGACGATCTGCGACGTCCATGACGGGGCTCCCATAAGTTACTGTCAATGGTGCGGGGGGTGCGGGTCTATTTTCAAAAACGGGGCGCTGGTATTCAGGCCCGCGAGGACGCGGCGACCATGAGCGAGTTCGATTTCGCCGGCGTCGCAGCAATCGACGAGTGCTCAAAATGCCGGGCTAAAGTCATGCCCGAGCAAAAGACTGTCCTGGATACGGTGATCTGGTCCGTCGTAGTTTTCAAACGCCATCACGATGCGGAACCGCCATTGTGTCCAACGTGTTGGATGGCTGGCGTCGAGCGGGGGACGCGGCCGGCGGGGGACCCATCGTGCCCTAAGTGCGGCTACGTAAACGGCTACCATGCGCCGATGTGTCGCCGAAAGTACTCGAGCGGATGAGTCTCCCGCGCTCACGACGGGGGCCACCACCGCCAGACACGCCTCGGATGACGGCCGAATCGAAATGGGGGCTGATGAGTGAAAAACCAAGTGGTTGGGGCTACGCCGACGATCCTTGCGACTGGTGCGGAGGAACGATCTTCATAGCGATTCGCATCGACGCACTGTGCGAGGAATCAGCCGCGTGGTGCGAGGGGTGCGGCGCCATTTACAAAACGCCCGCGTGCCCGGCCACCCCGGATGCTCCGCGCAGCCCGTGGGTCAGGACGGCGCGTGAGTTACGGAAGCGGGCGAGCGGATGAGCAAACCTCGATGTTTTGCGGCGGGCTTTCCTCCTCGAACTCCGGAGGGCATTTTCCCGGGAGACTGGGTGCTCTGCGCCGACGGAAAAAAACGCATGGTCGACATGGTCGAGCGCGGCGACTGGGGAGATGGGGTGCGCTGGCGCCTCAGCTTCGCGGATGGCGGGTGGGCCGAGTACAAGCCGGGCCAGTCGGTTTAGGTCACAACGGGGCCTACCGCGAACGGGTGAGCCAGTCGACGGCATCGCCGACTCGGCACGCCACACGCAACGGCCAGCGGAGATACCAGGCGAACTGCATTAGCGCCGCACCTTCTTCTTCGCTTTGCGCTTCGCAGTCTTCTTCGCGGCCTTCTTCGCCGGCTTCTTCGTGGCCTTCTTCTCGGCCACCAACTTTTCCCCTGCGTAGCGGAGCACCGAGGCCCACGTCGCGTCAGTCCAACCGTTGCCAAAGTCCTTCGGCCGGCGCGTGTATTTGCTCGACCAGGAATAGCCTGCGGTCCGGATGTTCCAGAGTTTTGCGAGCGCCTCGAGGCTCGTGAGCAGTTTTGGTGGCAGAACGAGGGTCTTGGGCGTATTGGCCATGCGCTGGAGCATACGCCGGCGACGTCGCCTACGTACGTACTACGTAGGCCCGGCCGACGGCGGCGCCTACGTAGGCAACGCCGGCGACGCCTACGTAGGCTCCTGCAGGGGTATTCAACCTCCGACGCGGAGGATCCTCTCATCCGGCGCCCTTGCTCGAGGCCGGGGGCGGCCTCACCATAGGAGGCATGCAAGCCACGAACAAAGGAACTGTCACCGGCAACGCGGAAGCCTTCCGCCAAATGGGCCTCACCGCCGAAGACGCGATCAAAGTCGACGGCGACGAGTGGGTCATCCCTCACCAGGCCTGGAAGGTCGCCGCGGCCAACGTGAACGCTAGCGAACTCGCCTGCGGCCAAATGGCGGCCGCGCGGGCGGGCGTCACATGGGACAACGGGAGCGGCGACAGGGATGAGGCCATGTCGCAGCTCGCCGAAGCCTTCCACGTGCTCGAGCGCGTCCCCGGTGTCCGGCCGTGGAACCCGCGCAAGTTGATGGAGCACTGGCAAGCCGGGCTGCACGGCAGCGCGGAACACCACGCATGTCTGTTCGTCCTCAACGTCTGGAACACCACGCGGGTCGGCGACGAGAAGGCGAGCTGGCCCGCCTTCGACGTGCACGCGGCCTACGGGTGCTGGGACCTCCACAACCGCGGGGCTTTCATCGGGTGGGCAGAGCAACCTTGGTGGCCGTAGCCCGTGACTAAACTGAAATTCAAGAAAGCGGGGCACGGGTATCACGTCCTCGACGACGGCCAGAGGATCGGCTGGGTCTGGCGCACGACGTCCGGGGCGGTGTGGGGCGCTCTCTCATGCACGCCGGCACTCTCGGTCTGGGCCTACAGCCGTGACCCGGGGATGCGACCGGCGGGCTCTTCGGCCACGCGACAGGGCGCCGCGTCGTTTCTCCGCGTGCACAGCGGCTCCGGACGTACGTAGGAACACGTCGACGAGGCCTACGTAGGGGGCTCGAGCAGCTCGACCCTACGTAGAGAACCTCGAACCTCGAGGTCCTCGAGGAGCCCTACGTAGGCGCGGCTCGAGCAGCTGGGCCGAGGACCTCGGGATCCATCTGTTCAGTGAGGGAATTCGAGAGATCTCCCCCCCTGGGGGCCAATTTTCCGACGTCGGCCCCGCTGGGGTAGCGAATCGGTCTTGCTGGGTCGCTCTTGACTCGCGAGCGTCGGGAGTGTTCGCAAACGAAAGGCCCCGAGGATGGTTCCCCCGAGGCCTTTTCGGCGTTTCCCCTGAAGGAACCAGGATCGTCCGCCGACAATGCCGACCGTAGCACCGCCCCCCCCCACCCTTCAACTCGCCCTCCCCGTAGACGGGGGCTTCCCCAGCTGGGGCGTCCGCGCTCTCCAGGCCGCGCAGCAAGCCAAGCGTGACGCGCCCGACGACCCAGGGCAGGGCGCGCTCCCCGGCTTCGGCGTCATGCCAGGCGCCCTGTGGAGAGCCCACACGGCGAAGCCCACCGGCCTCGAACGGCTGCCCGCGGAGTTTCTCGAACTTCGACGCGGACGCCATCGCGACGCCGGCTGGAAATCGCGCGACTTGCAGGTTCGCGATGAGATCCGCGCACGCACGATCACGCTGGCCACGGCGATGCGATGGCGCACTGGCGCGGGCGCGCCGCCGTGGTTTGTCGGGCTCGTCCCTCGCCGGCTGCGGCCTCTCATGGCCGTCGTGTGGACCGCGTGTCGGCGCGGAGCGTTCGGGCTCCGCGACACCTACCCGGCCTGGGCGGCGCACCTCGACACGTGCACGAAGACGATCGCCAACTATATCCGGGAGGCTGAGGACCTCGGGCTGGTGTCGCGCATCCAGCTCTGGACGGAACACGACGGCCAGACGCGGCGCTGCGTCGTCATGCTGCGCCCTGGCCCGGTGCTGGAGAGTATCGCAGGGATCGTGGCGTTCGAGTTCTCGAAGTCCCGGCCGTACGACGTGCGCCTTAGCTTCCCCGGCGAGCTGCGGACCGTCCGCGGCACCAAAGCCAACGCCGCGAAGCGACGGCGCGCGCTCGAGGAGGCCTCCAAGCGATTCCACGCGGACCAGCGCCACCGCAACTATCAGGCGCGGTCGAAGGCGACGACGATGGTCCGCTCATCGCCGGAGGTGTTCGCGAGATACCTCGAAGCGGTGTTGAACGAAACCGAGGTGTCGGCCGAGGTGGACTCCGCCCCTCCGATCGACGCACCAAAACGACGAGAGGCCCCGCGCCAGTGCGCGGTTTCGGCTGAAACGGCCAAAGCGAGCGCGGACGCCCTCGACGTCGAGCTGAGCTCGCGAGTCGAGCCCGAAGCCGGCGGCAACATTACCGACCCAGGTGAGAAATCGTGTAACGAAAACGGCGCCACCCGCTGCCCGCGGTGCGGGTCGTTGCGCAGCACGGACTATTGCTGGCATTGCCACGAGGTCACGAGCGGTGAGCGGCCGCCGGCGTCGCCGCTCGACGCTTGGATCGATGCTGC